>Ga0065721_10003826_pt1 | contig 69688 bp, 70 predicted proteins | sample Mesricmetagenome_FD_59108 | JGI IMG/M metagenome (GOLD analysis project Ga0065721, IMG submission 59108) | Mesophilic microbial community from rice straw/compost enrichment Sample: eDNA_1 v2 (version 2) | ecosystem: Engineered > Solid waste > Grass > Composting > Bioreactor | place: USA: Davis... | reverse complement strand
CGTGCGCGCCGACGGGTGCCGGCGCGGGTGCGGCCGCGGCCGCACCGCCACGGGGGCGCCGCAGCATCGCCTCGATGCGGGCGCGGAGCTCGCGCGGCCGGAACGGCTTCGTAACGTAGTCGTCGGCGCCCGCCTCGAGCCCCTGGAGGGTGTCGATCTCCTCGCCGAGCGCCGTGAGCATGACGATGTAGGAGTCGGAGAAGGCGCGGATGCGCTTCGCGGTCTCGAAGCCGTCGATGCCCGGCATGTTGACGTCGAGCGTGATGACGGTCGGCTGCACCGCGCGCACGGCCTCGATGCCCTCGTAGCCGTTCGAGCGTGCCGTCACCTCGAATCCGGCCTGGCTCAGGACGGTCTCCAGCAGGTGACGGATATCGTCATCGTCCTCGATGACGACGGCGCGGCGCACGGGTTCCATGACACTGCATCGTAGGGGTCGCGAGGCCCGATTCCGGGCGCAACGCCGCCGTTCTCACCTGGATTGGGGGCACGGCCCCGCGGTCACTCCGCTCGCGCGGCGCGGCGTCGCTCGAGGCCGTCGGCGCCCCACCAGGCGAGCGGCAGGAGGCCGGCGGCGATCGCGGCCTTGATCGCGCCGCCGACGAGGAACGGCCACAGGCCGAACTGGAGCGTCTGGGCGAGGTCGAGCTGGAGCGCGACGGCGAGCCAGGGGAGTCCGAACGCGAACACGACGAGCGTGCCGGCGGCGAACGTCGCGAGGGCCTTGAGCACCTTGCGCTCCCACGCACGCTCCGAGAGCCAGCCGACGAGGGCGGCGGCCGCGACGAAGCCGACGATGTAGCCGCCGGTGGGCCCGAGGATGACCCCGGCGCCCGCGCCGAAGTCGCTGAAGACCGGGAGGCCGACGATGCCGAGCACGGCGTAGAGGGCGAGCGAGAGCGCGCCGCGCGCCGCACCGAGGCTTGCGCCGACCAGGAGGACCGCGAGGGTCTGCCCCGTCACCGGCACGGGCCAGAGCGGCACCGCGACCTGGGCGAGGAGAGCCGTCAGCGTGGCGCCCGCGACGACGAGGACGGCGTCGAGGGCGAGGCTGCGGCCGAGGACGCGGTCGGCGAGGACGAGGCGGGGAACGGCGGGAGTGAGCGCGGACATGCGGCGGGGTTCCTCTGCGGTGTGGTGGGAGTGCGCGCGGCGGGTCGTGCCCCGCGCTGCGGTTAGACTAGCGGGCTGGGTCATCCGCGCCTCTTGTCGGAACCCTCCACGAATCCCACCCGTTCTCTGAAAGGCTCCGCCGTGCTCGCCGTCTCCGACCTCGAGATCCGGGTCGGCGCGCGCCTGCTCATGGAGAACGTCTCGTTCCGCGTCGACAAGGGCGACAAGGTCGGCCTCGTCGGGCGCAACGGAGCGGGGAAGACGACCCTCACGAAGACGCTCGCGGGGGAGACGCTGCCCACCGCCGGCAGGATCGACCGGGTCGGCGAGATCGGCTACCTCCCGCAGGACCCCCGCTCGGGAGACCCGGAGGAGACGGCACGCACGCGCATCCTCGACGCCCGCGGGCTCGGTCGACTCGTGCTCGACCTGCGACGCGCGACCGAGGAGATGGCGAGCCCCGACGAGAGGGTGAGCGCCGCCGCGATGGAGCGCTACGCCCGGCTCGAGGACCGCTTCCTCGCCCTCGGCGGCTACGCGGCGGAGGCGGAGGCGGCCTCCATCGCCTCCAACCTCGCCCTGCCCGACCGCATCCTCGACCAGCAGCTCAAGACCCTCTCCGGCGGTCAGCGTCGGCGCATCGAGCTCGCCCGCATCCTGTTCTCGGGCGCGGAGACGATGATCCTCGACGAGCCCACCAACCACCTCGACGCCGACTCCGTCGTGTGGCTGCGCGAGTTCCTCAAGAGCTACTCGGGCGGCGTCATCGTCATCAGCCACGACGTCGACCTCGTCGACGAGGTCGTCAACCGCGTGTTCTACCTCGACGCGAACCGCCAGGTGATCGACGTCTACAACATGGGCTGGAAGCACTACCTGCGCCAGCGCGAGGCCGACGAGGAGCGCCGCAAGAAGGAGCGCGCCAACGTCGAGAAGAAGGCGACGGCCCTGCAGCTCCAGGCCGCGAGGTTCGGCGCGAAGGCGTCGAAGGCCGCCGCGGCGCACCAGATGGTCGCGCGCGCCGAGAAGATGCTCGCCGGTCTCGAAGAGGTGCGCGCGACCGACCGGGTCGCGAAGCTGCGGTTCCCCGACCCAGTGCCGTGCGGGAAGACTCCGCTGAGCGCGACCGGGCTGTCGAAGGCGTACGGGTCGCTCGAGATCTTCACGGCCGTCGACCTCGCGATCGACCGCGGCTCCAAGGTCGTCGTGCTCGGCCTCAACGGCGCCGGCAAGACGACGCTGCTCCGCATCCTCGCGGGCGTCGACCGGCCCGACACCGGGGTCGTCGAGGCCGGCCACGGGTTGCGCATCGGGTACTACGCGCAGGAGCACGAGACCCTCGACGTCAAGCGCAGCGTGCTCGAGAACATGATGTCGAGCTCTCCGCAGCTCACGGCGACGGAGGCGCGTCGCGTGCTCGGGTCGTTCCTGTTCACGGGCGACGACGCCGACAAGCCCGCGGGGGTGCTCTCCGGCGGCGAGAAGACGCGTCTCGCGCTCGCGATGATCGTCGTGTCGGGAGCCAACGTGCTGCTGCTCGACGAGCCGACGAACAACCTCGACCCGGCGAGCCGTCTCGAGATCCTCGGGGCGCTCGCGAGCTATACGGGGGCCGTCGTCCTCGTCTCGCACGACGAGGGCGCCGTCGAGGCGCTCAACCCGGAGCGCGTGCTCATCCTCCCCGACGGCGTCGAGGATCACTGGAACCCCGGCTACGCCGACCTCATCGCCCTCGCGTAGCGCATCTGGGCGCGGGTCAGCCCTGGGCGTCGAGCAGGGCGTCCTCGACCTCGGCGTCGCGCTCGCGCCGGCGCCCGGGCGCGACGCCCGCCGCGAGCTTCCGCTCCCGCCGGACCGCCCACGCGAGCCCGACGAACGCGAGCACTCCGAACGCGATCCACTGGAGCGCGTAAGAGAGGTGGGAGCCCTCGTCGAGCGAGGGGCGGAACGCCGGCAGCGGCGCCTCGGCGGGCGCGGGCCGCTCCGACACGAGGAGCCCGTACGTCCCCGAGTACACGGGCTCGTCGAGGAGCCCGGCGACCGTCGGGAGATGGATGGTCGCGAGTTGCCCCGGGGGAGCGGTGCGGCCGGTGATCTCGGGCTCCCCGCCGCGCAGGCGGGCGACGACCTCGACCTCTCCCGCAGGCGGCGCCGGGACGGCATCCGGCGTCTCGACGTCGGAGCCCGACGGCACCCAGCCGCGGTCGACGACGAACACGCGGCCGTCGGAGAGGAGGAGCGGCACGAGCACCTCGTAGCCCGCGGCGCCGTTCCGCGGGCGGTTGCGCACGAGGAGCTGGTCGTCGGCGAGGTACTCGCCGCGCAGCGTCACGGGATGCCACTCGGCCTCCGCGGGCACGTCGTCGAGACCCGGGAGGATCTCGCCCAGGGCCACGGGGGCGGCGTCGTAGTTCGCCTCGATCCTGTCGATGCGCTCGACGGCCTCCGCCCTGCGCGACCACTGCCACCACGACAGCAGTCCGCACGCGATCGCGAAGACGAGCGTGAGCGCGACGTAGCCGCCCCACCGGCGCAGGCCGCTCACCGGGCGACGCCCGGGGCGGCTCCCGCGGCTCCGTCCGGCACGCGGTCGGCGGGCGCGTCGAGCGGCGTCACGAGCACGGGGAACCCGCGCGTCGCGAGGTAGTCGGAGAGCGTCGCCCGGTGGTCGCCGCACGCGAGCCAGACCTTCACGCGGTCGGCGGCGTGGATGCGGGGGTTGCGCCAGTTGACGCGCCACGCCGCGGGGGAGGAACACCCCGCCGACGAGCACTGCACGGGGGCGTCGGAGCCGATCACGGGACGTCTCGCCGCTCGAGGACCCCTCCAGGGCTCTCCACCGAGCCCCGGCGCCGCGCTCCGACCGCGTTCGCGAGCACGACGGCGACGTAGGGGAGGAAGATCGCGCCGATCGCCGGGACGAGGAGCCACCAGCCCGGCGTGAACAGGCACGCGATGACGCAGAGGGTACGGATGCCCATCGTGATCGCGTACCGACGGAACCGGCCCGCCTGCTCCTCGGCGGGCGAGGGCGGGAGCTCGGTGATGACTACCGGTCGGTTGCGCATGGTCTCCCGTCCAGCGTACGCGCGTGAGGGCAAGGCGGCTGGTGCGGAGCGGCTCCCGCCGGACCCGTAGGCTGGCGCCATGACCGCACGTACCGTCCTCGTCACCGGCGGCAACCGTGGCATCGGCCACGCGATCGCCACCGAGTTCCTCGCCCAGGGTCACCGCGTCGCGGTGACGGCACGTTCCGGCGAAGGGCCCGAGGGTGCGCTCACGGTGCGCGCCGACGTCACGGACGGCGCCGCGCTGGATGTCGCCTTCGCCGAGGTCGAGGAGAAGCTCGGCCCGGTGGAGGTCGTCGTCGCGAACGCCGGAATCACGCGCGACACGCTGCTGATGCGCATGAGCGACGAGGACTTCGACGACGTCGTCGACACCAACCTCGGCGGCGCGTTCAAGGTCGTCAAGCGGGCGTCGAAGGGGATGCTCAAGGCCAGGTTCGGCCGCGTGATCCTCATCTCGAGCGTCGTCGGCCTGTTCGGCGGACCCGGGCAGGTCAACTACTCGTCGTCGAAGGCCGGCCTCGTTGGCATGGCGCGCTCCATCACGCGCGAGCTCGGNGGNCGGGGCATCACCGCCAACGTCGTCGCGCCNGGNTTCATCGAGACCGACATGACCGCCGAGCTGCCCGAGCAGACCCAGGCCGACTACAAGAAGTCGATCCCGGCGGGACGCTTCGCGACGCCGAGCGAGGTCGCGAAGGTCGTCGTGTGGCTCGCCGGCGACGACGCCGGGTACATCTCGGGCGCCGTCATCCCCGTCGACGGCGGCCTCGGCATGGGGCACTAGGGCCGGGTCTCGACACGCCGCTGCGCGGCTACTCGACCACCGGAGTGCGGGGGAGACCCAGCGCGGGGAGCAGCATCCCGAGGTCGCGCTCGTCGAGCAGGACGTTCGCGACGTCGCGTACGGGCGCCTTGGCGTCGAAGCCGACCGAGAGCCCGCAGATCGCCATCATCGGCAGGTCGTTGGCCCCGTCGCCGACGGCGACCGTCTGCGACAGCGGCAGTCCCGCCTCCGCGGCCCACTCGCGCAGCGCGTCGGCCTTCGCGGCCGCGTCGACGACGGGCGGCACGACGTCGCCCGTGAGCCTGCCGTCGACGACCTCGAGTCGATTGGCGCGCCAGTGGTCGAGTCCGAGTTCGCGCGCGAGCGGGTCGATCACCTCGTGGAAGCCCCCGGAGACGACCGCGACCTGGCCGCCCGCGGCGTGCACCCCCGCGATGAGTTCGGGGGCGCCGCGCGTCACCGTCACGCGCGACCGCACCGACGCGAACACGGACTCGGGGAGCCCGGCGAGGGTCGCGACGCGTTCGCGGAGGCTCTGCTCGAAGTCGAGCTCGCCGTTCATCGCGCGGAACGTGATCTCGGCGACACGATCGGCCGATCCCGCCTCGGCGGCGAGCAACTCGATCACCTCGTCCTCGATGAGCGTGGAGTCGACGTCGAGCACGACGAGGAAGCGGGCCATGCGCGCGGGAGAGCCTTTCGGATCGAGCCGGGCGACCGGGCCTCGCGGCCGGGACGCGGCTTACAGCGGCGTGACGAGCACGCCCTTGCCGACGACGGTGATCCCGGAGTCGGTGACGGTGAAGCCGCGGCGGCGGTCGGCGTCGTGGTCGACCCCGACGGTGGCTCCCGCCTCGACGACGACGTCCTTGTCGAGGATAGCGCGCTGCACGATCGCTCCGTCCGCGATCCGGGCCCGCTCGAACACGACCGAGTCGATGACCTTCGCGCCCGAGCCGACGGTGCTCCACGGACCGAGCACGCTGCGCTCGAGGTGCCCGCCGGAGACGACGCAGCCGAGCGAGACGATCGAGTCGATCGCGGTGCCGACGGCGTTCTGCCCGTCGCGCACGAACTTGGCGGGCGGGGAGTTGAGCTGCTGGCTGAAGATCGGCCACTGCCGGTTGTAGAGGTTGAACACGGGGAGCGCCGAGATGAGGTCCTGGTGGGCCTCGAAGAACGAGTCGATCGTTCCGACGTCGCGCCAGTAGTAGCGGTCGCGGTCCGTCGAGCCGGGCACGATGTTGCGCTGGAGGTCGTAGACGTGCGCGGCCCCGCGCGCGACGAAGTCGGGCACGATGTCGCCGCCCATGTCGTGGTTGGAGTCGGGCCGCTCGCCGTCGCGCTGCACGGCGTCGATGAGCACGTCGGCGTCGAAGACGTAGTTGCCCATCGACGCGAGGATCTCGTCGGGGGAGTCGGCGAGGCCCGTCGCGTTCCGCGGCTTCTCGTGGAACGCGGCGATGCGCGTCGGATCGTCGGGGTCGGTCTCGATGACGCCGAACTGGTCGGCGAGCGCGATCGGCTGGCGGATGCCGGCGACCGTGACGCCCGCGCCGGAGGCGATGTGGGCATCCACCATCTGGCTGAAGTCCATGCGGTAGACGTGGTCGGCTCCCACGACGACGACGATGTCGGGCTTCTCGTCGCGCAGCAGGTTGAGGCTCTGCAGGATGGCATCGGCGGAGCCGGAGAACCACCGCTTGCCGAGGCGCTGCTGCGCGGGCACGGAGGCGACGTAGGAGCCGAGCAGTCCCGACAGCCGCCAGGTCTGCGAGATGTGCCGGTCGAGCGAGTGCGACTTGTACTGCGTCAGCACGACGACCTGGCGGAGGCCGGAGTTGATGAGGTTCGAAAGCGCGAAGTCGATGAGCCGGTAGCCCCCGCCGAACGGCACCGCGGGCTTCGCCCGATCCGCGGTGAGGGGCATGAGGCGCTTGCCCTCCCCGCCCGCGAGCACGATCCCGAACACCTTCTTCGCCGCCATGGGTCAACAGTAGGGCCGCCGTGGGGACGGTGTACTAGCGTTCACTCAATGCGAGTCGACGTGGTAAGCCGTGAGTATCCGCCCGAGGTCTACGGGGGTGCCGGCGTGCACGTCGCGGAACTCGTCGCGGCCCTTCGGCGGACGCCGGGCGACCCCGCGACCGAGGTCGTCGTGCGCTGCTTCGGGATGCCGCGCGACGAGGCGGACGTGCACGCCTACCTCGTGCCGCCGCAGCTCACGGCCGCGAACCCGGCCCTCGCAACGCTCGGCGTCGACCTCCAGATCGCGCAGGACGTCGCGGGCACCGACCTCGTGCACTCGCACACGTGGTACGCGAACGGCGCCGGCCACCTCGCCAAGCTCCTCCACGGCATCCCGCACGTCGTCACCGCCCACAGCCTCGAGCCGCTCCGGCCGTGGAAGGCGGAGCAGCTCGGCGGCGGCTACCGCATCTCGAGCGAGATCGAGCGCACCGCCTTCGAGGCCGCCGACGCGGTCATCGCCGTGAGCCACGGGATGCGGGCCGACATCTTGCGCTCCTACCCGGCGATCGACCCNGCGAAGGTGCGCGTCGTGCACAACGGNATCGACCTCGNNCGCTGGCAGCCCGTCGACGACCCCGACCTCGTGCGGTCGTTCGGCGTCGACCCCGACCGGCCGAGCGTCATCTTCGTCGGCCGCATCACCCGCCAGAAGGGCCTGCCGTACCTGCTCGCGGCGGCGCGGATGCTNCCGCCCGAGGTGCAGCTCATCCTGTGCGCCGGCGCACCCGACACGCCCGAGATCCTCGCGGAGGTGCAGGCGGGCGTCGCCGCCCTCCAGGCCGAGCGGACGGGCGTCGTGTGGATCGAGCGGCTGCTCGCCCAGCACGAGCTCGCCGCGCTCCTGTCGGCGTCGACGACGTTCGTCTGCCCGTCGGTGTACGAGCCCCTCGGCATCGTCAACCTCGAGGCGATGGCGTGTGCGCTCCCCGTCGTCGGCACGGCGACGGGCGGCATCCCGGAGGTCGTCGCCGACGGCGTCACCGGACGGCTCGTGCCGATCGAGCAGCTGGACGACGGCACCGGAACGCCGACGGATCCCGACCGGTTCGTCGCCGACCTCGCGGCGGCGCTCACGGACGTCGTGTCCGACCCTTCCGCCGCGCGCCAGCTGGGTGTCGCCGGCCGCATGCGGGCGGAGGCGGAGTTCAGCTGGGCGTCGATCGCGGAGCGCACGCGCGCGATCTACGCAGAACTCCTCGACGCGCGCTAACCCGTCCGCGGTCGGCGCGGGGGAGAAGTAGGCTGGACCCACCATGTCCCCGGTGCTCGAATTCGCGAACGTCTCCGTCGTCCGAGGGGGCAATCGCATCCTCGGCGAGATCAACTGGGCGGTCGAGGCCGACCAGCCGCTGGGTCATCCTCGGCCCGAACGGCGCCGGCAAGACGACGCTGCTCCAGGTGGCGTCGGCGGGCCTCCACCCCACCGAGGGCACCGTCACGCTCCTCGACGAGCGGCTCGGCAAGTCCGACGTGTTCGACCTGAAGCCCCGCATCGGGATGGCGTCGTCGGCGCTCGCGCGCCGCATCCCGGCCGACGAGTCGGTGCTGGATGTCGTGCTCACCGCCGCCTACGCCGTCACCGGCCGCTGGAACGAGCAGTACGAGGAGGTCGACGAGCGTCGCGCCCGTCGCGTGCTCGACGAGTGGAGGCTCGGCGCCTTCGCGGACCGCCGCTTCGGCACCCTGAGCGACGGCGAGCAGAAGCGCGTGCAGATCGCCCGCGCCGTCATGACCGACCCCGAGGTGCTGCTGCTCGACGAGCCGGCGGCGAGTCTCGACCTCGGCTCGCGCGAGGAGCTGCTGCAGCTGCTCGGCGGTTTCGCGGCCAACCCGGATTCGCCCGCCATGGTGATGGTCACGCACCACGTGGAGGAGATCCCGCAGGGCTTCACCCACGCGCTGCTCCTCGACGACGGCGGGATCGTCGCCGCGGGGCCGATCGGCGAGGTGCTCACGAGCGAGAACCTCTCGACGACGTTCGGCCTCCCGATCGAGCTCACGGCGTCCGACGGGCGTTTCGCGGCGCGCGCCGCCTCCTGAGTCTGCTATTCTCGATCCTTGGCCGTTCGGCCGACTTTTTCCCTTCCGTCTTCTCCGAGGTAGCGCCATGAAGTCCGAGATCCACCCCGAGTACGCGCCGGTCGTCTTCCGCGACCTCGCGAGCGGCGCCACGTTCCTCACCCGCTCCACCGTGACGAGCGACAAGACGATCGAGTTCGAGGGTTCCACCTACCCCGTCATCGACGTCGAGATCTCGTCCGAGTCGCACCCGTTCTACACGGGCAAGCAGCGCATCCTCGACAGCGCCGGCCGCGTCGAGAAGTTCAACCAGCGCTTCAAGAACTTCGGCGCCAAGAACTGACGTTCTCCGCCTCGGAACGCCCCGCCCTGCCCGTCAGGTGCGGGGCGTTCCGCGTTCCCGGCGCATCCGCGACTGCGGGAGCCGGATCTAGAACAGCGCGGGACGGCGCGCCGCCCAGAGGGGCAGCATGACCTCGAGGGTGAGCGGTGCGAGCTGCACGGATTCGGTGTCGTCGGGGGACTCGAGCCAGTGGATGGCGTCGATCTCGCCGCCGGGACGCAGCTCCGCCGACGTCGTGAGGGCGAACACCTCCGCCCGCACCCGCGAGCCGGGTTCGTTGAGCGCGTCGGCCTCGAACGACCCGAGGAACTCCGTCTCGTCGACGTCGACGGGGAGCCCGAGCTCCTCGTCGAGTTCGCGGATGAGGGCCGCGAGGGCGCTCTCGCCGCGCTCGATCTTGCCCCCGGGCTGCATGAAGCCCGTCGTGCCGCGCTTGCGCACGACGACGGCGCGTCCGGCGACGTCGGTCACGATCGCCGCGGCGACGTGGATGCGACGCGGCGCACGTTCGGGCCTCTGCGGGGCCTCCAGGGGCGGCTGGTCGTCCTCCAGGGCCTCCTGCGACTCGGGGGCATCCTGCGGCTCGGCGGGGGCATCCTCGAACGTCCCCTCGGCGACGATGACCTCGATCGGACGCTCGAGGGCGAGAGCCCCCGTGCGGGAGAAGTCGACCATCGGCACGGTGTCGCTCGGCCGCGGCGGGGGAGCGGGGATCGGCTGCGTGTCCTCGATGAGGCGGATGTCGTCAAGCGGCACGACGGGCCAGTCGTCGATCATGCCGCGCTGCCGGGCGTGGAGCGCCGCGGGGCGGGCGAGGAGTTCCTCGCGCTCGCACATGGCGCGGACGAGGCGCCCTGCGACGAGCGGGCCGGGCTCGACTCCGTAGCGCTCCGCGAGGGCCGTGAGTTCGCGGCTGCCCTCGAACTCGGGCGCGACGAGGTGGTCGAGCAGGAGCGGGTCGAGCACGGGCGACGGGTCCTCGAGGGGCGGGATGCCGCGCCGACGGCACTCGCGGTCGAGGAGCGTCAGGCCCGCCGCGGCGTCGTAGACGGCGAGCGGGACGCCGAGGGCGAGAAGGGTGCGGAGGGCCTGCGCGACCTCGCCGACGACGGCGTCGGATCGCTCCGAACCCCAGTCCCACCGTGCGAGCTCGGTGCCGTCCTCGTCGAGCACCGCGATGCGCGCGGCCACGATGCGACCGGTGTCGAGATCGGAGCCGGAGGTCGCGAACTCCGCGACCCCGAGCCGCCCCAGCGAACTCCCCATCCGCACAGGGTACGACTCCTCGCCTGGATTCGCGCACGAGAGCCGGAATCCCGGGCCGCCGCCCCGGAGACAGGGGTGAGCGTCGGGTGACCCGGCCGGTCGCTCGTAGACTGGCGGAGCCATGGAGATCCTCACGCGCGACCTCGAGGTGCTCGGCAGCCGAGTCCGCTACTGGGAGTACGGCACCCCGGCATCCGGTCCGACGATCGTCGTCGTGCACGGCTACCGCGGCGACCACCACGGACTCGAACCCGTGGTGAAGCTCCTGCCCGACTTCCACATCGTGTCGCCCGACCTGCCCGGGTTCGGCGAGTCGACGCCGATGACCGAGGCGCCCCACTCGATCGAGGGCTACACGCGCTGGCTCGGCGGCTTCGTCGACGCGCTCGGGCTGCGCGGCGAGCTCCTGCTCGGCCACTCCTTCGGCTCGATTGTCGTCGCGCACGCGGTCGCGGGCGGCCTGCCCGCGAGGGGCGTCGTGCTCGTCAACCCGATCGCCGACGACCCGCGCAAGGTCGCCGGGATCACCGCGACGCGCTTCTATTACGCCGTCGCCCGCCGCCTCCCGGAGCGCGCCGCCCGCGCCTGGCTCGGGAACCCGCTCGTCGTGCAGGGCATGAGCTCGAAGCTCGCGAAGACGCGCGACCGGGAGCTGCGACGGTTCATCCACGGACAGCACCACGCGTACTTCTCCGTCTTCGGGTCCCGCGACAGCATCGTGGAGGGCTTCGACGCGTCGCTTTCGACGACCGTCGCCGCGGTCGCCGACCGGATCGAGCAGCCCGTGCTCCTCATCGCGGGGGAGCTCGACGAGGTCGCGCCCCTCGAGGGCCAGTTCCGGCTCCTGGAGACGTTCCCGGATGCGCGCCTCGACGTCATCCCCGGCGTCGGACACCTCGTGCACTACGAGACGCCCGCGGCGGCCGCCCACGCCCTCCGCGCCTTCGTCGCCGAGCGGCTGAGCTGAGGCCGACGTGCGCATCCTCTTCGACTGCCGCTACGTGCGCGTCGACCACCACGACGGCATCAGCCGGTATTCGGCGCGACTCGTCGCCGCGCTCGCGAAGCGCATGCCCGTCGAGATGCTCATCCACGACGAGGCACAGCTCCGCCAGCTCCCCGACCTCCCGTGGCACCTCGTGTCGGCGCCGACGAGCCTGCGCGAGCCGTGGATCGCGCGGCAGCTCAACCGGCTCGAGCCCGACGCGGTGTTCAGCCCGCTCCAGACGATGGGATCGTCGGGACGCCGCTACGGACTCGTGCTCACGCTGCACGACCTCATCTACCACCGGCACCGCACGCCTCCGCGCGACCTGCCCTGGTACATCCGCTTCGGGTGGTGGGCCTACCACCTCACCTGGCTGCCGCAGCGCGCCGCGCTGAAGCGCCCCGACGAGGTCGTCACGGTCTCCGAGACGACGAAGACGCTCATCGCGCAGCACCGGCTCACCGACCGTCCCGTGACGGTCGTCCGCAACGCCGCCGACCCAATCGACGCCGACCCGCCGGCCCGCACGGCGCCCGCGACGGGCGACCTCGTCTACATGGGCTCGTTCATGCCGTACAAGAACGTCGGCACGCTCGCCCGCGCGATGCACGAGCTGCCCGGGAATCGCCTGCACCTGCTGTCGCGCGTCCCTGCGGCGGAGCGCGCGCGACTCCAGGCGCTCGCGCCCACGGGGACGCTCGTGTTCCACGACGGGGTCAGCGACGAGGAGTACGCCCGGTTGCTCGAAGGCGCGACGGCGCTCGTGCACGCGTCGCTCGACGAGGGCTTCGGCATCCCGCTCGTCGAGGCGATGAGCGTCGGCACGCCGGTCGTCGTGAGCGACATCCCGATCTTCCGCGAGATCGGCGGCGTGGCGGGCGTGTACGCCGACCCGCACGACCCCGCGGCCTTCGCCGCGGCGGTGCGCTCGCTCGCCGAGCCGGGGGAGTGGGAGCGGCGCTCGACCGCGTCGCGCGAGCAGGCCCGGCTGTTCGACTGGGACCGGTCGGCCGAGGTGCTCCACGAGGTGCTGCGGCGCGTCGCGTCGAAGGCCCGTCCCGAGGACGCCGAGCGGTAGGAGCAGGCGTGCGGCTCGAGCTCGACGACGACTTCTCCGCGGACGCGCTCGGGCCGGTGTGGACCGCCCACTACCTGCCGCACTGGTCGACGCCCGACCGATCCCACGCCCGCTACGACCTCGACGGGTCGCTCCGACTCCGCATCGACGCCGACCAGCCGACCTGGACCGCCGACGAGCCGATCCGGGTGTCGAGCATCCAGACCGCCGACTTCTCCGGCCCCGCGGGGTCGACGAGGGGTATCCACCCCCACCGCGCGGGACTGCGCGTCGTCTCCCCGGCGTCGCTGCGGCTCGGCTGGGCTCCGGTCGCGGGCGGGGTCGAGGTCACGGTCGCCGCGAGCACGGATCCCGGGTGCATGACGGCCGCCTGGCTCGTCGGCACCGAGCACCTCTCCGGCGACGGCGGCGCGAGCGGCGAGCTGTGCCTCTTCGAGCTCGACGCGGAGGCGATCGGCCCGGAGCGCAGCCGCGCCCGCACGGGGATCAAGGCGCACCGGGACCCGCGACTCGTCACCGATCTCGGGGCCGTGGACCTCCCCTTCGACGCGAGCCGACCGCACACCGGGTCGGTCGAGTGGGGCCACGGCGTCACGGTCATCTCCTGCGAGGGCGTCGAGCTGCGCCGCCTCGCCCAGGCGCCCGAGTACCCCCTCGTGCTGCTCGTCGACCTCTTCGAGACGTCGCACGCGGGGGAGGGGCGCTACCCGAAGACCGCTCGGATCCTGCGCGTGCGGGGATGGGCCGCGTACTAGCGCTCGCGCGCCTCGACGGCGTTCTGCACCTCGAGGTCACCCGCGCGCGGGTCGACCGACGCGAGCTCGATCGGGTCGTCGAACGCNATGAGCCGCAACGTGCCGTCGGCGACGTGGAAGCTGTGCACCGAGCCGTTCGTGATGGCTCCGAACCCGCCCTCCGGCTCCGCGGCGAGGAGCGCCGCCCGGATGGCGCCGCCGTGGCTCACGACGACGAGCGACTCGCCCGGGTGCTCGGCCGCGATCCGCACGAGCTCGGGCAGGATGCGCGCGGCGACCTCCTCGCGCGACTCGCGCCCGGCGACGGCGACGCCCGGCGGGTACAGGCGGTCGATCTCGGCGAACCCGAGCCCCTCGGCCTCCCCGTAGTTGCGCTCCACGAGGGCGTCGCGGAGCTCCGGGTCGGCGAGGCCGAGCTCCGCCGCGATGATCTCCGCGGTCTCGCGCGCGCGGCTCAGCGGGCTCGCGAACACACGGGTGATCGGACGACGGGTGAGCAGCATCCCCGTGAGCCGCGCCTGCTCCCGGCCGGTGTCGTTGAGCGGGATGTCGGTGAGGCCCTGGATGCGGCGCTGCCTGTTCCAGTCGGTCTCGCCGTGGCGCACGAGGTACAGATCGGTCATACCGAACCGATCCTAGGCGGTCAGGTCAGCCGGTCCCGGAGGGCAGCGAGCACCTCGGAGGCGCCCGCGTCGATCTTGAGCGTCGCGCGCGCGTCGCCCCTCGTCTCGCCGCGGTTGACGATGACGACGGGCACGCGGCGCTTGAGCGCCTGGTCGAGCAGCCGGATGCCGGAGTTCACGACGAGCGACGACCCGGCGACGACGAGCGCGTCGGCCGTGCGGATGAGCGCCGACCCTTGCGTGAACTTCGTCGGCGGCACGAACTCTCCGAAGAAGACGACGTCGGGCTTGAGCACCCCGCCGCACACCGTGCAGTCGGGCACGATCATCTCGTCGACCGCGTCGATGTCGACGTCGCCGTCGGGGTTGAGCTTCACGTTCTCCGGCTCGGCGAGCCACGGGTTGTCGCGCGTCATCCGCTCGGCGATGTCCTGCCGCGCGAACTGCTGCCCGCAGGTGAGGCACAGCACGCGGTCGATCGACCCGTGCACCTCGACGACGTGGCGCGAGCCGGCCTGGAGGTGCAGCCCGTCGACGTTCTGGGTGACGACGCCGTTCACGACGCCGGCGGACTCGAGCTCGGCGAGGGCGCGGTGCCCGGCGTTCGGGCCTGCGGCGGCGAAGTGCCGCCAGCCGAGGTGGCTGCCCGCCCAGTACCGCTGGCGGGCGCGCGGGTCGGCGAGGAAGGTCTGGACCGTCATGGGCCGGCGCACGGGCGCACCCTGTCCGCGATAGTCGGGGATGCCCGAGTCGGTGCTCACGCCCGCCCCGGTGAGCACGGCGATGCGACGACCGGCGAGGAGTTCGACCGCGCGGTCGACGTCGGCTGCGATCGCGGGATCGACGGGCGCAAGCGTCGTCGTCGGCATCCGCGTCTCCCTTCGTCGCATCGGGTGGTGTACGAAGGCTAGAACGCGCACGTTGCGGGAATGTTTCCGGCGCCCTCCGATTCCGGGCGTCGGCGGACAGGGCGGGCGACCGTGCCGGTCCCGAGCGGCCGGGTTCGCCCGGTTCGGCTCCGCCGCCCTCCTAGGCTGGAGGGATGCAGCTCGTCACCGTCACGGACCCCCGCGCGCCCGAGCTGCGCGACTACACCGAGCTCACGGATGTCGTGCGTCGGCGCCTGCGGGAGCCGGAGGAGGGCATCTACCTCGCCGAGTCGGTCAAAGTCATCGAGCGCGCGTTCGCGGCGGGCCACCGCCCCCGCTCGGTGCTCGTGCTCGAGAAGTGGCTCGACGAGATCGCGCCGCTCTTCGAGCCGTGGGACGTTCCCGTCTACGTCGGCACGAGCGAGGTGCTCGAAGCGGTCACGGGCTTCATCATGCACCGCGGCGCCCTCGCGTCGATGCACCGGCCGCCGCTCGCTCCCGTCGAGGAGCTGCTCCGCGACGCCCGCCGGGTCGTCGTGCTCGAGGACATCGTCGACCACACCAACGTCGGCGCCATCTTCCGGGCGGTCTCCGGACTGGGCGCGGACGCCGTGCTCGTGAGCCCGCGCTGCGCCGATCCGCTCTACCGCCGGGCGGTGCGGGTGAGCATGGGAGCGAGCCTGCAGATCCCGTGGACGCGCATCGGAGAGTGGGACGAAGCGGCGCCGCAACTGCGCGACGCGGGCTTCACGATCGCGGCGCTCGCGCTCTCCGACGACGCTGTCGACCTCGCCGACTTCGCCGCCGCGCCGCCGGACCGCGTCGCCCTCGTGCTCGGCACCGAGGGGGACGGCCTGAGCCGCGCCGCCCTCGACGCCGCCGACACCGTCGTCACGATCCCGATGGACCGCGGGATCGACTCGCTCAACGTCGCCGCGGCCTCCGCCGTCGCGCTCTGGGCGCTGCACCGCTAGCCGTTCCGCGTCGCGACGTGTCCCGGCCCGGGAGGGGCCGCGGAAGCGCTTAGGGTCGACGGGTGCCCACCGCCCTCGACCAGCCGACGCCGACGCGCCGCCGGCTGACGCGTCGGCAGGTGTACCGGCGACGGCGCGTCGTCGTGTTCGGCGGGCTCGCACTCGTCCTCGCGACCCTCGTCTACCTGCCCTTGACGCTCCTCGCGCCGCTGCGCGCGGCCGCCGTGACGGTGACCGCGCCGCAGGAGACGGTGCCGCCCGCGGTGCCGCTCGTCTTCCCCGAGTACGGCGCCGCGGGGATCGCCGCGGTCGGGATGCCGGGCCTGCTCGGCCAGAGTGGTTCGACCGAGGCGCTCCCGATGGCGAGCATCACGAAGCTCATCACCGCGCTCGTCGTGCTCGAGGCGCACCCGCTCGCCCCCGGCGAGGAAGGTCCGACGGTGACGATGTCGGCGGCGGACGCGCGCTACTACGGCGAGTACCTCGCGCTCAACGGCTCCGTCTCACCGGTGCGCGCCGGGATGGTGCTCACCCAGCGCGACCTGCTCGAGCTGACCCTCGTGAAGTCGGCCAACAACTACACGAAGAGCCTCGTCACGTGGGCCTTCGGATCGCCCGACGCGTACGTCGCCGCGGCGCGGGCCTGGCTCGACGCCCACGGGCTCGACCGCATCGTCGTCACCGAGCCGACGGGGATCGACAGGGCGAACGTCGGCCCCGTCGACCAGCTCATCGCGCTCGGGCAGCTCGCGCTCGAGCAGCCGACGGTCGCCGATCTCGTCGCGACGAGCGTCGTCGACGTCCCGGGCCTCGGCACGCTCCCGAACACGAACCAGCTCCTCGGGGTCGACGGCGTCGACGGCATCAAGACGGGGACCCTCGACGACTTCGGCGCGAATCTCCTGTTCTCGGCCGACTACACCGTGGGGTCGTCGACGGTGACCCTCGTCGGCGTCGTGCTCGGCGGACCGTCCCATCCGCGCATCGACGCCGACATCCGCACGCTCCTCGCGTCGACGATCGCCAACTTCAGCGAGGTCGAGGTCGCCGCGGAGGGCGAGCCGTTCGCGGTGTACGCGACCCTGTGGGGCGTCGAGGCGTCCGCCGTCGCGAGCGAACGCGCGACGCTCCTCGTCTACGGCGAGGAGCCGATCGAGACGCGCGTCGTGACCGAGGACGTCACGACCGGCGAGGCGGGGGACGACGTGGGCGACATCGTCGTCACGTCGGGGGTCCGCAGCGTCACGATCGACCTCGAGCTCGCGATCGACGTGGACGATCCGGGACCGTGGTGGCGGCTCACCAACCCCGCGCTGCTGTTCTGACGGGGTCGCCGCGGCTCAGTCCTCGAACGACGGGCGCTTCGGCGTGATCCCGTCGCCCGAGGACTGGTGGCGGATGCGCCGCAGGATCCACGGGGCGAAGTACTCGCGCGCCCAGCCGATGTCTTCGATGCGCGCCTCCCGCCACGCCTTCCTCGGCAGCGGGTCGGCCTGGAACGGCTCGAGGTCGTGCTCGACGCCGAGCGAGTCGAGCACCATCCGCGCGACCGTCTGGTGGCCGACGGGGGAGAAGTGCAGCCGATCGGGCGCCCACATCCGCGGATCGGTGAGCTCCCGGAGGGCCCACATGTCGGCGACGATCGCGTCGTGGCGCTTTGCGAGCGCGTGGACGTTCTCGTTGAAGATCGCGACCTTCCCGCGCAGCCGGCCGAGTACGGGGGTGCCGCCGATGTCGGGGCCGTTGAACACGACGACGGTCGCGCCGTCGCGCCGCAACCGCTCGACGCCCCCGTCGAGCCGGGAGGCGACCTCGTCGGGGTCGGTGCCGGGGCGGATGATGTCGTTCCCGCCCGCGGAGATCGTGATGAGGTCGGGGCGCAGCTCGAGCGCGGGATCCACCTGCTCATCGAGGATCTGCTGCAGCAGTCGCCCTCGGATGGCGAGGTTCGCGTAGGCGAAGTCGTCGGTGCGGGCCGCGAGGACCTCGGCGACGCGATCGGCCCATCCGCGGTGGCCGCCGGGGCTCGCGGGTTCCGGATCGCCGATGCCCTCCGTGAAGGAGTCCCCGATCGCGACGTAGCGCGACCACGGGTGGCGAGCGGTCATGCCCTCCACATTGCCACGTCGCCGGACGCGTTTTCATGTCGACGGCCCGGAGTCAAGACCCCTCCGCAAACGCTGGATCTCCGCTGAACTGTTGCTGACGACGCGAGATCCGCGTCGGACGAAAGAAGGTTCACCGTGGGAATTCTGGGATGGATCGTGCTCGGCCTCGTCGCCGGAGCGATCGCGAAGCTCATCCTGCCGGGCCGCCAGGGCGGCGGCTGGATCGTGACCCTGCTGCTGGGAATCGTCGGCGCGCTCCTCGGCGGATTCATCGGCAGCGCCATCTTCGGCGTCGGGATCGAGGGCTTCTTCGACCTGTCGACGTGGCTGCTCGCCATCGGCGGTGCGATCATCGTGCTGCTCATCTACGGCCTCGTCACGCGGGGAAGCCGCACGCGCGCCTGACCCGCTCCGACGCGGTGCCGATGGCCCGGGGCTCCGGCTCCGGGCCATCGGTCTGTCCCGGTGCGCCGTCGCGAGCGGGCGGTCACCTCCTCGGACGCGGGCGACCTCGTCGCCGGGCCTGTCCGGACCGCTCGCCGGGCGGCCGGCGCTGACGGCGGCCGGTGTAAGGATGGCGGGGTGAGCAAGCAGGATGGCAGCGGCCGGCAGGTCTCCGCCGCACCCGTCGACGCTCTCGACCCGCACATCCTGCACGTCGACATGGACGCGTTCTTCGCGTCGGTCGAGCTCCTCGACCATCCGGAGCTCGTCGGCAGGCCCGTCATCGTCGGTCATCCGTCGGCCCGGTCCGTGGTGACCGCCGCGACCTACGAGGCGCGGAAGTTCGGGGTCAACTCGGCGATGCCGATGGCGGTCGCGCTGCGGCGGTGCCCCCACGCGGTCGTGCTCGAGCCCCACTACGACCGCTACCAGAAGTTCTCGCGCATCGTCATGGACCTGTTCCGCGACGTGACGCCGCTCGTCGAGGTGCTCGGCATCGACGAGGCCTTCCTCGACGTCGCGGGCGCCCGGCGCCTGCTCGGCACGCCGTGGCAGATCGGCACGCGCATCCGCGAGACGGTCTACGCCGAGACGGGGCTGCGTTGCTCGGTCGGAGCCGCGGCCACGAAGTACGTCGCGAAGCTCGCCTCGAGCCGCGCGAAGCCCGACGGGCTCCTCGTCATCCCGGCCGCGGAGACGCTCGCGTTCCTCCATCCGCAACCCATCTCGGCGCTGTGGGGGGTCGGGGCGAAGACGGCGGAGCGGCTCGAGCGGCTCGGCCTCCGCACCGTCGGCGACGTCGCCGCGATCCCCCTCGACTCGCTCGAACGCGCGGTGGGGCCGGCCACGGCGACGCACCTGCACGAGCTCTCCTGGGGTCGCGACCCGCGCGTCGTCACGACCGAGAGCGCCGAGAAGAGCATCGGCCACGAGCGCACATTCGAGCGCAACATCGTCGATCGCGCCGAGTTGGAGAGGGAGCTGCTGCGCCTGTCGAACGCCGTCGGTGCGCGGCTGCGCCGGGGCGGCATCCACGCCCGCACGATCGCACTCAAGCTGCGGTTCGACGACTTCTCCACGATCACGCGGTCGCGCACCCTCGCCGAGCCCACCGACCTCGGGCGGCGCATCTACGAGGAGGCGCGCTCGCTCTACGCCGACTCGGGTCGTGCGGGGGAGCCCGTACGGCTCCTCGGCGTCCGCGCGGAGCAGCTCACGGGCGACGGCGTCGCGGCGGGGCTGTGGGACGACGACGAGGACTGGCGGGAGGCGGAACACGCCGTCGACGCGATCGCCGCGAAGTTCGGCCGCAACCTCGTGCGTCCGGCGACCCTTCTCGGCGACGACCCCGACCGGCGGATGCCGATCAAGGGGGATCCGACCTAGGGTCTCGACATGCGCCTTCGGCGCTACTCGACCACCGCGTCTCGACACGCGCCTGCGGCGCTACTCGACCACCGCGTCTCGACACGCGCCTGCGGCGCTCCTCGACCACCGGGGGAGTCGGCGGGGCCCGGTATCGTTCCATCAAGTGAGCGAGTCGTCCGAGGGTCCCGCGTTCCGGGCGACCGCGGCGGCCGAGCACCTCTCTCCGACGTTCCCGGAACGCGCCCCGTGGGGCGCCGTCGCGAAGCTCCGAGCGTGGCAGGAGGAGGCCCTCGCCGCGTACCACCGGCGGGAGCCGAGGGACTTCCTCGTCTCCGCGACACCCGGCGCCGGGAAGACCGCGTTCGCCCTGCGCCTCGCGTCCGACCTGCTCCAACGCCGCGTCGTTGACCGGATCACCGTCGTCGCGCCGACCGAGCACCTCAAGATGCAGTGGGCGGAGGCCGCCCACCGGGCCGGCATCCGCCTCGACCCGCGGTTCAGCAACAAGCACTCGCGGGAGTCCCGGCCCTACCACGGCGTCGCCGTCACCTACGCCCAGATCGCCGTGCGACCGTCGCTGCACAAGGCGCTCACCGAGTCCAAGCGCACGCTCGTCATCCTCGACGAGGTGCATCACGGCGGCGACACGCTCTCCTGGGGCGACGCCATCCGGGAGGCNTTCGAGCGCGCCGAACGGCGCNTGTCGCTCACNGGTACGCCGTTCCGGTCCGACACGGCGCCNATCCCGTTCGTCTCCTACNTGCGCGACGAGCGCGGCGTGCGCGTCTCGCAGACCGACTACGCCTACGGCTACGGCCGCGCCCTCGCCGACCACATCGTCCGTCCCGTCGTCTTCCTGTCGTACGCGGGCTCGATGCGCTGGCGCACGCGGCAGGGCGACGAGATGGAGGCCGCGCTCGGCCAGGGCGACACCGCCGACGTCACCGCTCAGGCCTGGCGCGCGGCGCTCGACCCCGACGGCGACTGGATCCCCGCCGTGCTGACCGCCGCCGATCGGGCGCCTCACCGAGGTGCGCCGCGACGTGCCGGATGCGGGCGGCCTNGTCATCGCGACCGACCACGTCACGGCGAAGGCCTACGCNAAGATCCTCAGCGGGATCACGGGGCAGGAGACGACCGTCGTGCTCTCGGACGAGCCCGGCGGATCGGAGCGCATCTCGGAGTTCGCCGCCTCGACGCGCCGGTGGATGGTCGCCGTGCGCATGGTGTCGGAGGGTGTCGACGTGCCGCGCCTCATGGTCGGCGTGTACGCGACGAGTTCCTCGACGCCTCTGTTCTTCGCGCAGGCGATCGGGCGGTTCGTGCGCACCCGGCGCCGGGGCGAGATCGCGTCGGTGTTCATGCCGAGCGTGCCCGTGCTGCTGCGCCTCGCGGCGGAGATGGAGCTCGAGCGCGACCACGCCCTCGACAAGGAGCGCGGCGACGACGAGCTGCTCGACGACGGCCTGCTCGAGAGCGCGCAGGAGCGCGAGTCGGCGTCGGCCGAGCTGCTCGACGAGTACGAGTGGACGGCCCTCGGCTCGGTNGCGCAGTTCGAGAAGGTGCTCTTCGACGGGGAGGAGTACGGAACGCTCGCCGAGCCGGGCACGCCGGAGGAGTGGGAGTTCCTCGGCATCCCCGGCATCCTCGAGCCGGAGGACGTGAGCCGCCTGCTCAAGCTGCGGCAGGCGCGGCAGGCCCGCCGCGGCGTCGAGCGGCGACGGGAGCACCCGGACGCCCCGGAGCCGGTGCCGCTGCACCGCAGCCTCGCCGAGCAGCGTCGACTGCTCAACAGCCTCGTCTCGGTGTGGGCGAAGCAGTCGGGGCAGACGCACGCGCAGATCCACGCGGAGGTGCGCAGACTCGGCGGCGGGCCGGAGGTCGCGCGCGCGACCGTCGCGCAACTGCAGGCGCGCATCGACATCCTCCGCAAGCGCATCAGCCCGCACTGAGCCGTCCGGGGGATGATGGAGCGGATGGCTGACTCCCTCCGCGCGCGGCTCCTGACGGCGGTCGCGGGGCATCCCGACGGCACGGCGCCCTACGTGCTCGCACTCGCCGAGGGCGACGACGCCGGCTACTTCGCGGAGGACTCCGCCCCGTGGATCGTCCACGCGGGGATGGGCACCTTCGTCGCCGGCATCCGCGCCCTCCTGCTCCAGGCGCTGCACCCGGGCGCGATGGCCGGCGTGCACGACTGGTCGCGGTATCGGGAGGACCCGATCGGCCGCCTCGCCGGCACGGTGCGCTGGATCGTCACGCTGACCTACGGCTCGCGCGCCCAGGCGGACCGAGAGCTCGGTCGCGTGGGGCGCTTCCACGCGCGCGTCGCCGGGGAGTACCGCACCGGGTCGGGCGAGAGCCGCACGTATTCGGCGACGGACGGCGACCTCGTCGACTGGGTGCACATCGCATTCGCGGACGCGTTCCTCACGTGCCACGAGCGCTGGGGCGGCGCGATCCCCGGTGGCGCCGACGCGTACGTGCGGGAGTGGGCGACCGCGGGCCGGCTCATGGGGGTGGACTCCCCGCCGGAGAGCGCCGCGGAACTCCGCGCCCGGCTCGACGGCTACCTCGAGCGCGGCGACCTCCGGGGCGACGAGCGAGTCGCCGACGTCGTCCGCTTCCTCCGGCGTCCGCCGTTCACGGGCTCGCTCGGGATCGCCTACCGCATCCTCTTCGCCGGCGCCGTCGCGACCATCCCGCGGCCCTACCGGCGGATGCTCGGCCTGCGCCGGTCGCCGCTTCCCGTCGTCACGCTCACGCGCGCCGCGCTGTGGATCGCCGGACGCGCGATCGGCCGCGGCCCGCGCGCGCAGGACTTCGCCCGGCAGCGGCTCCGGCGGCTCGAGGCGGGAGCCGTCGAGCGCGCGAACTGACGCGCGCTCAGGCGAGCGGGACGGGTCGCGTCGTCGCCGACGAACCGCGCGCGCCCTTCGGCGGCACGACGTGCGCGGCGGCCACCGGGGGCGCCGACTTCTCGAACCGCCGCAGCTCCACCTCCGCGAGTGCCGCGAACTCCCGCAGCGCCTCGTCGGGCACCGCGTCGGCGACGCGCGTGCGACGCGACAGCAGACCGAACGTGCCGATGACCCGCCCGTCCGACGCGCGGAGCGGATGGCCGGCGTAGAAGCGCAACGGCGAGAGCTCGAGGATCGGGTTGCCCACGAATCGCGCGTCGCGGCGCGCGTCGCGGACGACCACGGTGCCGCCCGCCTCGATCGTGTGGTGGCAGAACGACAGGTCGCGGGGGATGTCGCCGGGCAGCAGGTTCGTGCCCTCGACGAAGTGCACGCGATCGCCGTTCGCCAGGCTCACGAACGCGAGATCCACGGCGCACGCCGCGCGCGCGGCATCGGTGAGCCGGCGGAGTTCCGGCACCCCGTCGGCGGCCGCGAGCGCGACGACCTCCTCGGCGCCGCTCCACTCCCACGGAGCCTCCGGGTGGGGCTCGCGGACGGTGGGCTCGGGTCGGGAGGCGACGAGTGCGGGGGCGACCTCCGCGGCGAGTCGCGAGCCGAGCTGCGCGTAGACCGCCGCGGGCGCGAGACGGCCACGGGCATCCGCCGTGAACTCGTCGATGTCGAGGTGAGCGACGCCGTGCAGCTCGGAGAGCCACGCCGTGGCGGTGTTGAGCCGCTCGCGGTGCCGGTCGGCGGAACGCGCGACGCCTCCGCGGAACGCCTCGAGCGCGCGCAGGGGAGGGATGCCGACGACGAGTGCGGCGGCGTCCGACCGCAGTCCGGCCATGACGGCGGACAGCAGGTCGCCGAGCCCCCGCTCCCACTCGGGGACGGGGGTACGGCGCAGGGCGTCGCTCGCGCCGATCGCGATCACCACGCCGTCGTAGGCGGTGAGGTCGCGGTCGCCGAGCCACCCGCGCGCCGCACGGGCGCTCATGACCTCGGCGCCGACGTACTCGACGTCGCAGCCGCGTCCCGTGCGGTCGCCGATCGCGTCCGCGAGTCGACCGCTGAGGGCCTGCCGGTGGCTGTCGACGCCCCACCCGTGGGCGAAGCCGTTGCCGATGAGGAGGATGCGGTCGGCCCGACGGTCGCCGGAGCGGATCACGGCGACGCCGCGGGGGTGCGGCTCGCTCCGCAGCTGCTGGAGGCGCCGCGCGTACCAGGCGCGGAGCGCGGTGCGCAGCAGCGACGTCATCGACGTGTCCTTCGGGTCGGATCGGGGTGAGTCCAGGGTAGACCCGCCGGGGGACGAGCACACCGCGGATCCCCGGAAATCCGGGCGGAACCGCGACCCAGTCATGGGGACAGACAGAGCCGTCTACCCATGGTCGAAGCGCTCAATGGAAGTCCCGTGACCGGTGCAGCACGCCCGCTCCGAGCGGCTCGAACGCGTCCGCGACCAGGTTCGTCACACCCTCGGGCGAGCGCTCCAGGATGCCGCGCACGAGGAGCGCGGCCGACTCCCGGGCGACCCGTCGGTAGCGTTTCCAGACCCCGACGGAGCACACCACGTTGACCCAGCCGTGCTCGTCCTCGAGGTTCATGAACGTGATGCCGCTCGCGGTGCCGGGGCGCTGCCGGTGCGTCACGAGACCGGCGACCTCGACCCGGCGCCCCGGCTCGTGGGCGCGCAGCGCCGCCGAGCTCAGCACACCCCGCTCGTCCAGGACCGCGCGCAGGTGGGCGATCGGATGGTCGTCGACCGAGATGCCGGTCGCCCACAGGTCGTCGCGCAGCACCTCGAACGCCGTCGGGTCGCCGAACAGCGGCGGCTGCACCGCGACCACGGTCTGCGGCAGGAACTCGGCGCGATCGCCCGCCGCGGCGCCCGCGCGCCACAGCGCCTCCCGCCGTGCGAGGCCGAACGGCTCGAACGCGTCGGCGGAGGCGAGCGCCTCGAGCTGCGTCGCGGTGAGCCCCGTGCGCCGCACGAGGTCCTCCATCGAGGCGTAGGGCCCGCGCGCCTCGCGTTCCTCGACGATCCGTCGCGCGACGGCCTCGCCGATCCCGCGCACCCCGGCGAGGCCGAGCCGCACCGCGGTGCTCCCGTCGCGACGGTGCTCCGACCCCGCGTCGGGGGCGCCGGGGTCGAAGCGCGGTGGCACGGGCGGCTGGAGGCCGAGGCACGCGTCGCCCCCCGTCTCGGGCAGGACCCCGCCGCCCCCCGCCTCGACGGGCTCGAGCAGCGCGAACACCCCGGAGCGCTGGATGTCGGGCCGGCGCACCTCGACGCCGTGGCGGCGGGCGTCGGCGACGAGCGTCGCGGGGGAGTAGAAGCCCATCGGCTGCGCCCGCAGGAGCCCGGCGAGGAACGCCGCGGGATAGTGCAGCTTGAGCCACGACGAGGCGTAGACGAGCAGCGCGAACGACAGGGCGTGGCTCTCGGCGAAGCCGAAGTTCGCGAACGCCTGGATCTGCCCGTAGATCGTCGCGATCCCGTCGTCGTCGAGCCCCTGACGTCGTAAGCCGGCCTCGAGCCTCTCGCGGAGCGACTCGATCCTCACCTTGCCGCGCTTCGAGCCGAGCGAGCGCCGCAGCAGGTCGGCCTCCTCGGCGTCGAGTCCGCCGAGGTCGCGCGCCACCTTGAGCACCTGCTCCTGGAAGACCGGCACCCCGAACGTCTTGCCGAGGATCGGCTCCAGGTCGGGATGCAGGTACTCGAAGGGCTCCCCGAGCTTGCGGCGCACGAACGGGTGCACCGCGCCGCCCTGGATCGGCCCGGGGCGGATGAGGGCGATCTGGATGACGAGGTCGTAGAACCGCCGCGGCTGGAGCCTGGGGAGGAGACCCATCTGGGCGCGGCTCTCCACCTGGAACACGCCGATCGCGTCCGCCCGGCACAGTGCGTCGTAGGTCGCCGCCTCCTCCTTCGGGATCGTGTCGAGCGTCCACTCCCGGCCGAACGCCGCACGGATGCAGTCGAAGGAGTGCTGGAGGGCGGACAGCATCCCGAGTCCCAGCAGGTCGAACTTGACGAGGCCCATCCACGCGCAGTCGTCCTTCTCCCACTGGAGCACCGTGCGGCCGTCCATCCGCGCGTGCTCGATCGGCACGACCTCGCCGATCGGGCGCTCGGTCATGACCATGCCGCCCGAGTGGATGCCGAGGTGCCGGGGGAAGCCGAGCAATTCGCCCGAGAGGTCGAGCACGGGCCGCGGGATGTCGCGCAGGTCCTCGATGACCGGATCGCCCCAGCGCTCGAGGCGCTTCGACCAGGCGTCCTGCTGACCCGGGCCGTGACCGAGCGCCTTCGCCATGTCGCGCACCGCGTTGCGCGGCGTGTAGGTCACGACGTTCGCCACCTGGGCGGCGTTCTCGCGTCCGTAGCGCTCGTAGACGTACTGGATGACCTCCTCGCGCCGGTCGGAGTCGAAGTCGACGTCGATGTCGGGCTCCTCGTCGCGGATGCTCGACAGGAACCGCTCGAACGGCAGGTCGTAGTAGATCGCATCGATCGCCGTGATGCCGAGCACGAAGCACACGGCGCTCGACGCCGCGCTGCCGCGGCCCTGGCAGAGGATGCCCCGGCTCCTCGCGAAGTCGACGATGTCCTTCACGAGCAGGAAGTAGCCCGGGAAGTCCTTCGCGGCGATGACGTCGAGTTCGCTCTGCAGCCGCCGGCGGTGCCCCTCCGGGAGATCGGGCCCGTACTTCGCCGCCGCGCCCCGCCAGGTCTCGTCGGCGAGCCACTCCATGAGCGTCATGCCCTCGGGCACGTCGAGCTGCGGGAGCCGCGGGGTGGCGCTGCGCAACTCGAACGCGGTCTCGCGCGCGAGCTCCACCGAGTAGGAGACGGCCCCCGGGTACCGGGCGAACCGCCGCTGCATCTCGAACCCCGAGCGGAGATAGGCGCCGCCCGCCGCCGGGAGCCACGGCTCGTGCTGGTCGAGGCTCGCGCGGGCGCGCACGGCCGCGAGGGCGGTCGCGAGGGGCGCGCGCTCCGGACGGGCGTAGTGCACGTTCCCCGTCGCGAGGGTCGGCAGCCGCAGGTCGCGCGCGAGCGCGGCGAGGGCGTCGTTGCGGTCCGAGTCGAGCGGATCGCCCCGGTCGGTGAGCTCGACGACGACGTTGTCCCTCCCGAAGCGCTCCACGAGGGCGACGAGCTCGCGGCGGGCGGCATCCCGGCCCTGCGTCTCGAGTGCCTGCCGCACGGTGCCCTTGCGACATCCCGACAGCACCGCCCAGTGCCCGTCGGCGAGGTCGCCGAGCGCGTCGAGGTCGTACACCGGACGCCCCTTCTCGCCGCCCGCGAGGTGAGCCGCCGTGAGCGCCTTCGACAGGCGGTGGTAGCCCTCCGTGCCCCGGGCGAGGACGAGCAGGTGGGCGCCCTCGGGGTCGGGGATGCCGTTCTGCGGCGCACGCAGGCCGAGCGAGAGCTCCGCGCCGTAGACGCTCGGCATCCCGTGCGCGAGCGCCGCCTCGGCGAACCGCACGGCGCCGTAGAAGCCGTCGTGGTCGGTGAGGGCGATCGCCTCCAGCCGCAGGCGCTTCGCCTCCTCGACGAGGTGCTCCGGCATGCTCGCCCCGTCGAGGAACGAGTACGCCGAGTGGGCGTGCAACTCCGCGTAGGGCACGACGGGCTCCGGCGATCCGTCGGGGAGGGTCGGGGGATCGAGTTCGGGCGCGACGTAGCGGGGGCGATGGTTGTGGGCGGTCGCACCGTCGGCTTTCGGCTTCTGCCCCGACATGCGGCGCTCGAGCTCGCTCCAGTCGTAGGGCGGGTTGTGCCAGCCCATCAGCCACCGCCCCGCACGTCGCACCCGGGTTCTAGGCTGCGGGCATGGCCGCGCCGAAAGTGACCGCAGAATCCCGCATCGAGGTCGTCTCCGCCGTGGGGCGCTACGACGGCTTCTTCGAGGTCGTCGGGGTCAAGAAGCCCGGCGGGGGCGGCTGCTGGTGCATGAGCTACCGGGATGCGCGCGTGTCCAACGCCGAACGGCCCGACTACATGCGCCGCGAGTGCGCGACCGAGCCCGGCCCGGGCGTGCTCGCCTACGTCGACGGCGAGGTCGCCGGCTGGTGCTCCGTCGCCCCGCGGTCGACCTACCGGCGGCTCATGAACTCCCGCACCATCCCCTTCCTCGACTCCCGCGACGCCTGGTCGATCGTGTGTTTCGTCGTGCGCGCCGGCTACCGCAAGCAGGGCCTCATGCACCACCTGCTCGACGGCGCGGTCGAGCACGCGCGGCGGCACGGCGCCGACGTCGTCGAGGGCTACCCGGCCGAGGCTGGGGGAGACCGCATCGACGTCATCTCCGGCTACGTCGGCACGACCGACCTGTTCGAGGCGCACGGCTTCACCCGGGCCGCGCCGACGGCCGCCCACGCCGGGCACCGGCCGCGGTTCATCATGCGGAAGGAGCTCTGAGTGACGGTTCCCGACGAGTTCGCCCGACGGTTCCTCGTGCGCGGCGAGGACACGATCGACCGCTACCCGCGTCGACCCGCCGACCGGCGGATGCTGCTGCAGTGGATCGCCGACCGCGCCTTCCCCGTCGGCGAGGGCGGCGACCTCACCGAGTCGCAGGTCAACGAGCGGCTCTACCGCTACTCCGACGACGTCGCCGTGCTGCGGCGCTACCTCGTCGACGCCGAACTGCTCGAGCGCTTCCCCGACGGGACGGGCTACCGCCGGGTGTGACCTAGTCATACCGCCCATGCGCCCACCACCCCCGGGCGTCGAGCACGAGGAGCCACGCCTCGCCTTGCGCGTCGACCACCTGGAACCGCTGTGCCCGCACCGCCGACGCGGCATCCCACCAGCGCTCCTCGAGCGGCCACGGACCCGCCCACGCGGTGAGGTCGCGGCGGGCGCCCGTCGGCGAGACGAGCACGGCGGGGGAGGCCGACAGCACCCCGCGGTCGCTCACCGCGACGGGACGACCGCGCGCATCCTCGACCCCGATCTGCCGCGGGATCTCGTAGACGGTCGCCGGATGCGGCGGCGGCACCGCCCCCGGCCACGGACGCCGCGGGTCGCGCGCCACGACCGCCCGGTCGCCCCACGCGACGCGCTGCTGCCGGTCGGCCGGCATCCGCCCGCCCGTCGCGACCGCCGTGGCGACGCCCTCGTGGCCGAGCATGCCCTGCACCCGCGAGAGTCCGGAGTGCACGCCCTCGTCGGGACCCGAGCCCCAGATGCCGCGCTCGTGCGCCCCGACCGGGTCGACCGACTCGGGCAGCAGCCGCACCCGCGCGACGGGCGAGCGCAGTTCTCCGGCCCCCGCCTCCCTGCCCAGGGCGTCGAGCTGCCAGCGCACGCGGTCGACGACCTCTGGCGCCGCGAACGAGCGCGGATGCAGCCACACCCGGTCGCTCGCCTCGCCGTCGGCGCCGAGCAGCTCGACCCGCAGCGCCGTGCAGACGAGTCGCTGCTCGAGCAGCTCGTCGAGGAAGCGCTCCGCCGCCGCGCGGATGCCGAACGCCACCTGGTCGGCGCGGTCGAGCGGGGGCTCGAACTCGACGCGGCCCTCGACGTCGCGTGGGGGGATGCGCGGCGTCGCCGGGCGGGGGTCGCGACCCGCCGCGAGGGCGTGGAGCCGCGCCCCGAGCGGGCCGAAGCGCGCCGCGACGTCGGACTCGGCCAGCGCCGCGAACTCGCCGAGCGTGCGGATGCCCAGGCGGGGGAGGAGGGATGTGAGCTCCGGGTCGTCGAGCAGGTCGACGGGGAGCGGGGCGAGGAACTCCGCCGTCGCCCCGGACGGCACGATCGTGACGACGTCGCCGCGGCCCGTGAACGGCGACGGGGCGAGCCGCGCGGCGCGCTCCGCCGCGAACAGCCCGTCGGCGATGCCGGCCCGCGCGACGGGCACGCCCTGCTCCGCGAGGATGCCGAGGAGGGAGAGCGCGGCCGCCCGCTCGCCGCCGTAGTAGCGGGCCGGACCCCGGGCGCGCACCGCGAGCATCCCGGGCCGCAGCGGGTGCACCCCCGGGAGCGCCGCCTCGAGCGCCGTGAGCACCGGCTCGAACGCGCGGGAGTCGAGGGCGGGGTCGTAGCGCAGCAGGCGGATGCCGGGGCAGCGGGCCTGCGCCTCGCGCTGCCGCATCCCGCGCCGCACCCCCTCGGCCCGCGCCGACGCCGAGCAGGCGAGCACGAGATTCTTCTCGAGGAGCGCGACGGGGGCACCCGCGGGCAGCCGCTCGGCCGTCGCGTGGGCGTGCACCGGCCAGTCGGGGCACCACAGGACGAGGAGCCGGGGGTGGCGCGCTTCGAACATGTGTTCGATTGTGCCACGGGCCGCCGACGATCAGCAGGAGGAGTGCACAGCCCCGCTCAGCCTCCGCAGCCGGGCCTCCCCGCATCCCAGGCGCACTCCTGCCAGTGCCGGTCGACCTCGTACTCGGGAGGTGCGGACGGGTCGAGCCACACGGTGCCCGCCGGCACCTGGAAGACGAACCCGAGCGCCCCGACGGCGAGGAGGACGACGACGGCCCCCGCGACCCGGCGACGCGCACGGATCGCGATCACGAGACCCGTGATCGCAAGCGCCGCCGCCACCGCGAGCGTCAGGACGAACCACAGCACCTGACCCGCCGTCGGCTCGGGGGACGGCCCCCAGATCCGGAAGTAGACGGAGACCCACTGCATCGGCAGGCCCGCCGCGACGAGTACCGCGAGCACGAGGGCGCCGACCCCGACGAGGTCGCGCCTCGAGGTCGCGCGCGAACCTGTCGGCACGGTCTCCTCCCCGCCGCCGCCGGCGACCCGAGCCGCACCCGCCCGTCGCACCTGCGAGACGACGAGCACGGCGGCCGCCGACGCCGCGGCGAACTGCAGCGCGGCCAGGACGCCGAGGACGACGAACACGAAAGGGTCTGCGAACGCGACGAGGCTCTGCACCACCGTGCCGACGACCCATGCGACGACGGCGCCCGGCAGCGAGAGCCACAGTCGCGCGGGACGGTCGAGGCGGCGATGCGTGAGCGCCAGCAGGCCGAGGACGACGACGTAGACGAGCCAGGCGAACGGGTGGCTCTCGAACGCCCACACGGGCACCGAGAGGACGCCGAGGGGGCCGAGGCCGCCGCGCGGCAGCGCCAGCCCCGCCAGGATGAGCGTGGAGGCCGCATAGCTGCCCGCCGCGACGAGTGCGCCGTCGACGAGTGCGTCACGGACGGTTCCCTGTTCCGCCATGTCGGTCATCCTGACGGATGGTCGCGGCTCTTGCCAGATCCGCGCGAGACGCGTGGACTGGGGCGATGGCGGTCATCGGAGCAGTGGTGTGGGGAGTGCGCGACATCGAGCGCGCCGTCGGATTCTGGAGCGACGCGCTCGACTACGAACTCAAGCGCCCGGCGGAGGACGACTGGGCGATGCTCGTCCCGCGGCGCGGCGACGGCATCCAGCTGTCGCTCAAGCTCGCGCACTCCGAGGCCCGACCCCGACGACAACACCTTCTGCCTCGTCCAGGTCTGAGCGATGACCCGCGAGCAGAGCTAGTCGAGCACCTCGAGCCGCACGCGCGTGCGGGCCCCGATCGCGAGGTCGTGCGCCTTCCGCACCGCCTTCTTGAGCGGCAGCACGTACACGCCGTCACCGCCGGGGAAGATCGACGTGCGCCACACCGTCGCGCGGGCGCCGTCGTCGATCCGGCACTCGACGCGCACCGACCCGAAGCCGCGCGCGAGGTCGCCGATGTACTCCCGGATCTCCTCCGAGGCCTCCCGGGGGAGGGAGACGAACGCCCACTCCTCGACGCGGGCGGCCCATCGCCACACCTCGGCGTCGAACTCGTACCTCACGCCGCCACGCTAACCCTCGCTTCGCTACCCCGTCGCGTGGAGGCACACGACGTCGCGCATCCGCGGCTCGACGGGGGAGACCCGCTGCGACGCGTCGGGCAGCCACAGCCGGCGCGACTTCGGACGACCCGCCCACGCCGCCGACGTCGAGCTCACGGTGACCTGACGCGCGGTGAGGTGCCCGAAGCCCGCCCCGAGCCCCGCCCACGCGCTGTCTCCGATCGCGAGGGCGGCATCCGCCTGCGGCCACTCGCCGACGGAGACGAGCACCGCCTCGCGCTGACGCAGCCGCGCGGCGAGTCGCCCCGCGGCGGTCTCAGGCACCCGTGAGCGGCCGTCGCGCACGGGCGGGCGCACGACGACGACCGAGACGACGTCGACGAGCGCCGAGACGACCGTCATCCACTGGTCTCCCGGATGCGGCACGAGCACGAGCCGCTCGAGGTCGAGACCGAGGCCGGCGGCCGCCTCGACGCCGAGGTCGGGGAGCCCGACGACGGCGCACCACGCGCCCGCGGCGGAGGGTCCCTGCGCGAGCGCGAGGGCGAGGGTCGTGGAACCGGCCACCTGGTAGCGACCGCCCGCCGCGAGCGCGCCGCCCGGCAGCAGGTCGGCGAGCGCGGGATGCGTGGGGATGGCGCGCGTGTCGAGGCGGTTGCGCTGCATGCCCCGGATGCGCGCCTGCAGCTCGCGGATGACCTGCGACTTGTCGGGGGAGGCGTCGGCCGCGACAGCGGCGTCGTCGAGCACGACGGCGGCCGCCGCGGCGGTAGGAGCCCGACTCGAACATGTGTTCGATTCTGCCACTGCACCCCGACACGCGGCACTGGGAGATCCCGGCGTCACCGCGAGCACCGCGAGCCCCGTGAGGGCTGACCGCCCGGAGAACGTCGAAGGCCCCCGATCCGGCAAGGATCGGGGGCCTTCGCACTCGTGCGCGGAGGGGGACTTGAACCCCCACGCCCTTACGGGCACTAGCACCTCAAGCTAGCGCGTCTGCCATTCCGCCACCCGCGCGAGTGCGGTTTCTCCATCAGGAGGACCGAGGATAGACACTATCAGACCCGCAAGCGGTCGATGTTCACGTCGGAGGCCCCGGGTAGCCTCCGAGGCATGGCGATCGAGGACGCACCGCGCTTCCGCTTCGAGCACATCGCGCAGTTCCGGGCCTGGCTCGACGCGCACCACGAGACGGCGACGGGCATCCGGCTCGAGATCGCGAAGAAGGGCTCGCCGATCCGCACCCACACGGTCGAGGAGTCGCTCGACGCCGCCCTCGAATACGGCTGGATCGACGGACGCCGCAAGAGCATCGACGACGACGTGTTCGAGCAGTACTACACGCCGCGCGGGCCGAAGAGCACGTGGTCGGTCAAGAACGTCGAGGCGGTCGAGCGCAAGATCGCGGCGGGCGAGATGAAGCCGCGTGGGATGGCGGAGGTCGAGAAGGCGAAGGCCGACGGGCGCTGGGAGCGCGCCTACGCGGGGTCGAAGGATGCCGAGCCGCACCCGGAGTTCCTCGCCGCCCTCGCCGAGAACCCGGCCGCGCAGGCCACCTACGCGACGCTGAGCGCCCAGAACCGGTTCGCGATCTACTTCCGCCTGCATCAGGCGAAGAAGCCGGAGACGCTCACGCGGAACGTGCAGAAGTTCATCGACATGCTCGCGCGCGGCGAGACGCTCTACTGAGACGGCGACCGATCCGGCCGGCCCTGCGCCCGACGGCGTGCGGGCGCTATCCTCGCGCCATGCGCGCCCGACCCGCCCTCGTCGTCGCCGTCGCCACCGCCGCGGTCGTCTCGCTCTCGGCGTGCTCGCCCCCGGCGGCCGGGATGCTCGCCCTCGCGGTGCGCGACGGCCACCTCGTCGTGCTCGCCCGCAGCTGCGACGCGCCCCTCGTCGACCTCTGGATCACCGGCGACGACGCCGCCGACGGCTTCCTCGAGCGGCGTTCGTGGAAACTCGACGCCCCGGACGGCGGGATCGCCGAACTCGACCTCGGTCCGGTCGACGACGTCGTCGCGGAGCTCGACCCCGACATCGTGTACTCGATCCGCGCGTGGACGTCCGGCTCCTCGGGGGAGGCGAAGGGGCCGGCGGTGACGGCGGATCAGCTCACCGGCTGGGGCGACGACGTGCTCTACCCGGCGGACGGCGTCCCGCTCGAACACGCGACCGGCTCCGTCGAGGAATTCTCCGCCGCCGCCTGCTGACCGACGCGGCTCAGCTAGCCTCGGGGCATGGCCGACGAACTCGAGACCACCGCGGCGGTCGCCCGCGACCTGATCCGCTTCGAGACCGTCAACTACGGGAACGGGAAGAGCAACGGCGAGACGGAGGCGGCCGAGTACGTCGCCGCGAAGCTCGAAGCCCTCGGCCTCACGCCACGGCTCTTCGACGCCGCCCCCGGTCGCACGAGCGTCGTGACCCGTGTGCCCGGTCGCGACCCGGAGCGTCCGGCGCTCGTGCTCCACGGCCACCTCGACGTCGTGCCCGCCGACCCGGCGAACTGGAGCGTCGACCCGTTCGCCGGCGAGATCCGCGACGGCATGCTGTGGGGCCGCGGCGCCGTCGACATGAAGGACATGGACGCCATGATCCTCACGTCGCTCGAGGACATCCTCGGATCGGGGGAGCTTCCGGCGCGCGAGCTCGTCGTCGCGTTCTTCGCCGACGAGGAGAACGGCGGCGTGTTCGGCTCCCACTTCCTCGTGGAGGAGCATCCCGAGCTGTTCGCCGGCGCGACCGACGCCGTGAGCGAAGTCGGCGGCTACTCGATCGACCTCGCCGGGCGACGCGCCTACCTGCTGCAGACGGGCGAGAAGGCGCTCGTCTGGATCAAACTCATCGCGCGCGGGGGAGCGGCCCACGGGTCGCGGGTGTTCCGCGACAACGCGATCACGAAGCTCGCCGAGGCGGTCGCGAGGATCGGCCGCGAGGAGTGGCCCGTGCACCTCACCGCGACGACGCGCGCGCAACTCGCCGAGCTGTCCCGCATCCTCGGCGTCCCCGCCGACGACCCGGACGCCCTCATCCTCGCGACGGGGTCCGCCGCCGGGTTCCTCCAGGCGGGGCTCCACGTGACGAGCAACCCGACCCTCCTCGAGGCCGGCTACAAGCACAACGTCATCCCCGACCGCGCGGAGGCCCTCGTCGACGTCCGCCCGTTCCCCGGGCAGGAGGACGAGGTGCTCGCGCGCGTGCGGGAGCTCGCCGGCCCCGACATCGAGATCGAGATCGTGCAGATCGACGTCGGGCTCGAGGAGCCGTACCAGGGCGACCTCGTGGATGCGATGATCGCGTCGCTGCACCGGTTCGACCCCGGCGCGCCCGTGCTGCCGTACCTCATGAGCGGCGGCACCGACAACAAGGCGCTCTCGAAGCTCGGGGTCACGGGCTACGGGTTCGCCCCCCTCAAACTCGGCCCGGAGCTCGACTTCCCGGCGATGTTCCACGGCGTCGACGAGCGCGTGCCCCTCGAGGCGCTCGAGTTCGGCCGGCAGGTGCTCGGCGACTTCCTGCGCACCTGCTGACCGGAGGCGCCCCCGCGACCTGGGAGGATGGGCCGGTGGACTTCCTCGAGGCGATCCTCCTCGGCCTGCTCCAAGGCCTCACCGAGTTCCTCCCGATCTCGTCGAGCGCGCACCTGCGCATCGTCGGCGACCTCGTCGGCTGGGGCGACCCGGGGGCGACGTTCACCGCGATCACACAGCTCGGCACCGAGCTCGCGGTGCTCATCTACTTCTGGAAGGACATCACCCGGATCATCCGGAAGTGGTTCCGCGCGCTCGGCTCGCGCGGGGGCGCGCACTCGGCCGGCGTCCGCCGCGACGACCCCGACGTGAAGCTCGGCTGGGTCATCATCATCGGCACCATCCCGATCGTGCTCGCCGGCTTCTTCCTCCAGGACCACATCCGCACGGCCCTCCGGTCGCTGTGGATCACCGCGATCGTCCTCATCGTCTTCGGCATCCTCCTCGGCCTCGTCGACCGCCTCGGCCGCAGGACGAAGACGATCGCCGACCTCACCTACCGCGACGGCCTGTTCATCGGGCTCGCGCAGATGCTCGCGCTCGTCCCGGGCGTGTCGCGCTCGGGGGCGTCGACCAGCGCCGGGCTCCTCGTCGGCTACGACCGGCCGTCCGCGGCGCGGTTCTCGTTCCTCCTCGCCGTGCCGGCGGTCTTCGGTGCGGGGCTCTACGAGACCTACACGGCGCTCACGTGCGAACCCGGCGTCGACGCGGGCTGCGGCACGGGCTACGGGATGCTCGAGACGGTCGCGGCCACGGTCGTGGCGTTCGGCGTGGGCCTTGCCGTCATCGCCTTCCTCATGCGCTGGATCTCGACGCGCTCGTTCCTGCCGTTCGTCGTCTACCGCATCCTGCTCGGCGGGGCGCTCATCGCGCTCCTCGCGACGGGCGTGCTCGACCCGCTGTAGGTCTTCAGGGGCCGGTAGGTCTCAGGAGCCGGGGCGGTCGCCGGGGCCGGGGTTCTGCCCGTTGCGGCGGCGGAGGTAGCGCTCGAACTCCTCGGCGATCGCGTCGCCCGACGCCTCGGGGGAGTCGACGGTGTCGCGCGCCTGCTCGAGCTGCTTGATGTAGGCCGCCATGTCCTCGTCGTCCTCGGCCAGGGCGTCGATCCCGTCCTCCCACGTCGCCGCGTCCTCGATGAGGGAGCCGCGGTCGAGGTCGACGTCGACGAACTGCTCGAGTCGCTCGATGAGGGCGAGGGTCGCCTTCGGCGAGGGGGAGTTGTGCACGTAGTGCGGCACGCTCGCCCAGATCGACAGGGTCGGGATGCCGACCGCCTCCGCCGCGAGGGCGAGCACCGAGAGGATGCCCACGGGCCCCTCGTAGGCGCTCGACTCGAGGTCGTACCGGTCCTGCACGTCGCTGTTGTCGCTGCCCGTGAAGATCGAGATGGGCCGCGTGTGCGGCACGTCGGCGAGCATCGCGCCGAGGAACACGACGCCCGAGATGCCGGCGACCTCGAGGGCGTCGACGATCTCGGAGCTGAACGTCTTCCAGCCGCGCGACGGCTCGGTGCCGAGCAGCACGTGCACGCCCGGGCCGTCGACGGGGCCGTAGAGCGTCACGCCCGGCCATTCGAGGCGACGGCGTCCGTCGGGGCCCATCGAGATCGTCGGCCGGTTGAACTGGTAGTCGAAGTAGTCCTCGGGCTCGATCTCGAGCCGGGGGACGAGGCCGAGCTGGTCGCGCACGGCACGCGCGGCGCCGCTCGCCGCCTCACCCGCGTCGTTCCACCCCTCGAAGGCGACGACGAGCACGTTGCCCTCGCGGAAGGGGTCCTGCTCGGATGGCTCGGCCATCCACCCAGGATAGGTCCGGCGCCCCCTCGCCCGCTCCGGCCGCGCCTAAGCTGGGGCGTCGTGACCGCCGCCCTCCCCGCCCCGCCTCCGGGCACGCCCGCCGCCGTCCTCTGGGACATGGACGGCACCCTCGTCGACACCGAGCCGTACTGGCTCGAGTCGGAGGGCGAACTCGTGCGCTCCTTCGGCGGCGTGTGGACCACGGAGGACGGGCTCCAGCTGGTCGGGCAGGGTCTCGAGCACTCGGCCCTCATCCTGCAGTCGCGCGGCGTCGAGCTCGGCGTGGAGGAGATCATCCTGACCCTCACCGACGCGGTGCGCGACCGGATCGGCCGCGCGGTGCCGTGGCGCCCGGGCGCCCGCGAGCTGCTCGTCGAACTCAAGGAGGCCGGCATCCCCACGGCGCTCGTGACGATGTCGCGGCGTCGCATGGCCCTCGACGTCGCCGCCGCGCTGCGGGAGGCGCTCGGCCGCGACGGGTTCGACCTCGTCGTCGCCGGCGACGACGTCGAGCACGCGAAGCCGCACCCGGAGCCCTACCTCACCGCCGCGGAGCGACTCGGCGTCGACATCACGGCGTGCGTCGCCCTCGAGGACTCCGAGCCCGGCGTCGCCTCCGCCGTCGCCGCCGGGGCGAGGGTCGTCGCGCTCCCGCTGCACATCCCCCTGCCGCCGAGCCCCGTCTACCGTCTGCGCGACACCCTCGAGGGGCTCACCCTCACCGAGCTGACGGAGGCGCTCCCGTGATGGGCAGCGGCCTGTTCCAGCTCGGCGATCGCGTGCAGCTCACCGGGCCGAAGGGACGGATGAGCACCGTCACCCTCACCGAGGGCGGCGGACTGCACACCCACCGCGGGGTGCTCTGGCACTCGGCGATCGTCGGGCAGCCGGAGGGCTCGGTGCTCACGGCGTCGAACGGCGACCAGTACCTCGCCCTGCGGCCGCTGCTCGCCGACTACGTCATGTCGATGCCGCGCGGCGCCGCGATCATCTACCCCAAGGACGCGGCCCAGATCCTCGCCCTCGCCGACATCCGGCCCGGTGCGACGGTCGTCGAGGCGGGCGTCGGCTCGGGGGCGCTCTCGCTCTACCTCCTCCGCGCCCTCGGCGGCGAAGGGCGGCTGCTCTCGTTCGAGCGGCGGCCGGAGTTCGCGGAGGTCGCGCGGGGCAACGTCGCCGGGTACTTCGGCGAGGTCCCGGCCACCTGGGAGGTCGTGCTCGGCGACCTCGCGGAGGAGCTCCCGGCCCGCGGCGTCCAGGCCGACCGCGTGCTGCTCGACATGCTCGCGCCGTGGGAGTGCCTCGACGCGGTGAGCGACGCGCTCGTCCCGGGCGGCGTCCTGCTCTGCTATGTCGCGACCGTCACGCAGCTGTCCCGTGTCGCGGAGGCGATCCGCGCGACGGGTCTCTACACGCAGCCCGACTCCTCGGAGACGATGGTGCGCGGCTGGCACGTCGAGGGCCTCGCGGTACGACCCGACCACCGGATGGTGGCGCACACCGGGTTCCTCATCACGGCCCGCCGCCTCGCCCCGGGCGCCGTGCTCCCGGCGCCGTCGCGCCGCGCGTCGAAGGGCGACTTCGACGCCGCCGACGTCGAGGCGTGGACCCCCGGAGCGCTCGGTGAACGCGTCAAGAGCGACAAGCGGCTGCGGCGCGTCGTGCGCGACGCACGGGCGATCGCGGAGGGGGCCGGAGCAGCCCTCGACGAGAAGTAGAGTGTCTGTCGTGCGTCGTACCCCCCTGTCTTCGTCCGGGTCCCGGGCCGCCCTGACGCGGCCGCTCACGGCCGTCGCCGCCGCCGCGCTCGTCGCGGGCGTCCTCGCCGGGTGCACCGGCACGCCGTCCGCCGCGGACTGCGACCCGGTCCTCCCCGCGGGCGACGCCTCGAAGGCGGTCACCGTGAACGGCGACGTCGACGCGCGTCCCGCTCCCGACTATCCGACGCCCCTCATCGCCCCGACGCCGGAGCGCTCGGTCGCCGTCGCGGGCCACGGCGCCCCGGTTCCCGAGGGCGGGGTCGCGCTCGTCCGCGTGACGATCGCCGACGCCGCGAGCGACACCGTGCTCGAGGAGCCGACGGGCTTCGTCACGGCGCGCGACTCGTTCCTCGCGCTCGGCAACGCCCTCGTCTGCGCGACCGAGGGCTCGCGCGTCGTCGTCGTCGGCTCCGCCGCAGACGTCTGGCCGCGCGCCGGCGTCGACACCGTCGTGGCCGTCATGGACGTCCAGCAGGTGTTCCTCGGCAAGGCCGACGGCGTCAACCAGCTCCCGCTCGACGGGATGCCGACGGTCGTCACGGCGGTCGACGGCACGCCCGGTATCGCGCTCGCCTACTCCCCGGCGCCCGAGGAGGTGCGCACCGCGACGATCAAGGCCGGCGGCGGCGCCGTCGTCGAGGACGGCGACCGGGTCGTCTACCACGGCCGGTCGTGGAACTGGCCCTCGTCCTCGCAGGGCTCCCCGACGATCGCCGAGCTCGACTCGTGGACCAACTTCCAGGCGCGCTACCTCGACATCGACGCCGCGAGCAGCGAGCCCGTACAGCAGGCGCTCCTCGGCGCCAAGGTCGGCTCGCAGCTGCTCGTCGTGGTGCCCGGCGCCGACAACCGCCCGGCGACGATCGTCGTGATCGACATCCTCGGCATCGTCCAGGAGTGAGGAGGGGGGGACGGCATGACACAACCTGCCGTACCCGTCGAGGAGCGGCTGTTCAGCCTCGTCCTCGCCCTCCTGGCGACCGAGACGGGTCTCACGAAGAACGAGATCCTCTCGACGGTCCAGGGCTATCACCAGCGCTACAAGGCGGGCGGCGACAACGCCAACCTGGAGCGCCAGTTCGAGCGCGACAAGGACGACATCCGCGACCTCGGCGTGCCGCTCGAGACGATCGACTCGCCCGGCGACGCGGGCAACAACCAGACGCTGCGCTACCGCATCCCGAAGGGGGCGTACGAGCTCCCGCACGACGTGACGTTCACGCCGGAGGAGACGGCGCTGCTCAACCTCGCCGCGACGGTGTGGCGCGAGGGCTCGCTCTCCGGCGAGTCGCGGCGCGCGCTCCTCAAGCTCCGCTCGCTCGGCGTCACGGCTGACGAGCCGCTCCTCGGCTACGCGCCCCGCATCCGCCTCCGCGACGCCGCGTTCGACCCGCTCGACGCCGCCATCCGCAAGGGCGTGAGGGTGCGCTTCCCGTACCTCAAGCCGGGGGAGGAGCGCGCGAGCGAGCGCGACGTCGTCCCGCTCGCGCTCGTGCAGTACCAGGGCCGCTGGCATCTGTCGGCCCTCAGCCCGCAGGGGGACCGGCGCACCTACCTGCTGCGCCGCATCGTCGGACCCGTCGTCGCCGGCCGCGCCGCCGACGTGCCGCCGGGCGACCACACGGCGGAGGCCCTCGCCGACCTCCGGGAGGTCTGGGAGCGCAACGTCGCCGAGCTCCGCGTCACGCCGGGATCGGATGCCGCCACGCGGCTCGCCAACCGCGGCGCCGAGGTCGACGGCGAGCGCGCGGTGCTCCACTTCGTCGACCTCAACATCCTCGCCGACGAGTTGAGCGGCTTCGGGCCGGAGGTGCTCGTGGTCTCTCCGGCGGAGCTCCGCGATGCCGTCGTCGCCCGCCTGAAGGGGGTGATCGCCGCCCATGGCGACGCCTAAGCCGCAGCCGTTCCAGGCACGCGACAAGCTCGCGTTCCTGCTCTCGCTCGTGCCCTACCTCATGGACCGCGACCGCACGCCCGTCGCCGAGGCGGCCGAGCACTTCGGCGTCGACGCGGACCAGATCCGGGAGGCCGTGAAGCTCATCGCCGTGAGCGGCCTCCCCGGCGACACGGCGGCCTACCAGCACGATGACCTCTTCGACATCGACTGGGACGCGTTCGAGGCCGACGACGAGATCGTGCTCACGAACCGCGTCGCGATCGACGACTCGCCGCGGCTGTCCGCCCGGGAGGCGGCGGCGCTCATCATGGGCCTCGAGTACCTGTCGGCGCTGCCGGAGTACGCCGACCGCGCGTCGATCGCGAGCCTCAAGGCGAAGCTGTCGCTCGGCGCGTCCGGGTCGGTCGCGCCCGTCGGAGTCGCCGGCGCGGGGGCGCCCGAGGCGATGGGCGCGCAGCTCCAGCTCATCCGCGAGTCGGTCGACCGCGGGCTCCAGCTCGAGTTCGACTACCTCACGGCGGCGGGGGCGCGGGAGCGTCGCCGCGTCGACGCCCTCCAGGTCGAGTCGATCGACGCCGACTGGTACCTGCGTGGCTGGTGCCACCTCCGCGAGGCGGTGCGCACGTTCCGGCTCGACCGCATCTCGGATGCCGTCGTGACCGACCGGCTCGTCGAGCACCGAGGGAGCGACGTGCGACTGCCCGACCTGTTCGAGCCCTCGCCCGACGACCTCGAGGTCGTCATCGACGTCGAGGCGACGGCGATGCCCCTCCTCGCCGACTTCCTGCCCGACGGCGCACGCACGTCCGCCGACCGCGACCGGGTGCGCACGACGGTGCGCGTGTCGCACTTCCACGGCCTCAAGCGGCTCGTCGCCGGCATGCCGGGCGTCGTCACGGTCGTCGGGCCGGCGGAGGCGCGCGAGGCGGTCGCCGCGTGGGCGCGGGAGGCGGCGGCTCGCTACACGCCTGAGAAGCGCGGGCCGGGGTGCGCGGGTTAGACTGAGCCCACCCGCCGAAACCGAGGAGATCGCGTGTTCACCCTCTTCTTCGTGAACCAGCCCTGGGCCTGGATCGTCATCCTCGCCGTCGTGCTGCTCCTCTTCGGCGCCACGCGGCTCCCCGCGCTCTCGAAGAGCCTCGGCCAGTCGATCAAGTCGTTCCGCTCGGAGATGAAGGACGGCGAGTCGTCGACCGACGCCGAGCCGTCGAACGCCGCGAAGTCCGACGCCGACAAGGACTGAGCCTGTGGCCGCACGGCGGCCACGCGGTGGCAATACCCGAGAAGCGGATGAGCCTCGGCGAGCACCTCGTCGAACTCCGCAAGCGCCTCATGATCGCGGCGCTCGGCATCATCGCCGGCGCCGTCGTCGGCTGGTGGCTCTCCGAGTACGTCTGGGACCTGCTCCGCGAGCCGATCACGATGATCGCCGAGAACCACGACGCGGTCATCAACTACGACGCCGTCACCGGCGCGTTCGGGGTGCGGATGCAGCTCGCGCTCGTGCTCGGGATCGTCGTGTCGAGCCCGATCTGGCTCTACCAGATCTTCGCGTTCGTCACCCCGGCGATGAAGACGCGCGAGAAGCGCTACGTGTTCGGGTTCTTCTTCAGCGCCGTGCCGATGTTCCTCGCCGGCTGCTTCGTCGGCTGGCTCATCTTCCCGCGCATCGTGGAGTTCATGGCGGGCTTCGTGCCGCCCGAGGACGCGACGTTCTTCAACGCCTCCTACTACCTCGACTTCGTGCTGAAGCTCGTGCTCGCGACGGGCGTCGGCTTCGTGACGCCCGTCTTCCTCACGATCCTCAACTTCGCCGGGGTCCTGCGCGGCATGACGATCCTCAAGGCGTGGCGCTGGGGCATCCTCTTCGCCGTCGTGTTCGCCGCCCTCGCGACGCCCGCGACGGACGTGCTCGCGATGTCGCTCGTCGCCGGTCCGCTCATCGTGCTCTACTTCCTCACCGCGGGCATCGCCGTGTGGCATGACCGCATCGCCGACCGGCGCCTCGCCGCGTCCCTGGCGACGTGAACGAGGGACTCTCGCCGGCGGAGCGCTACGCCGCGGCGAAGGCGAAGCGCGGCACCCCGCGCCTGCAGGAGTTCCGGGACCGGCTCTCGTTCGACCTCGACCCGTTCCAGCTCGAGGCCTGCCGGTCGCTCGAGGCGGGTCGCAGCGTGCTCGTCGCCGCCCCGACGGGGGCGGGCAAGACGATCGTCGCCGAGTTCGCCGTGCATCTCGCCCTCGCCGAGCCGCACGCGAAGGTCTTCTACACGACGCCCATGAAGGCGCTGAGCAACCAGAAGTACGGCGAGCTCGCCGCCGAGCACGGCGCCGAGCGGGTCGGCCTGCTCACGGGCGACAGCAACATCAACTCGGGCGCGCGCGTCGTCGTCATGACGACCGAGGTGCTGCGCAACATGCTCTACGCCGACAGCCCGCTGCTGCGCGACCTCCGGTACGTCGTCATGGACGAGGTGCACTACCTCGCCGACCGGTTCCGCGGGGCCGTGTGGGAGGAGGTCATCATCCACCTCCCGCCCGAGGTGCGCATGGTGTCGCTCTCGGCGACGGTGTCGAACGCGGAGGAGTTCGGCGACTGGCTCCAGGCGGTGCGCGGCGACACCGACGTCGTCGTCTCCGAGGAACGCCCGGTGCCGCTCGAGCAGCACATCCTCGTGCGCTCGCGCCTGCTCGACCTGTTCGAAGGCACGGCGCTCGGCGACGGGTCGGATGCGATGCGCGTCAACCCGGAACTCGCCCGGGTCACCGCGGGCGCGGGGCGCGTGGACTCCTGGAAGCGGCCCGGCGGCCGTCCCGGCAAGGGCAAACGGCGCGAGGCGGAGCGCGCGCTCGCGCGCGGCGACACGGGTTCGGGCGACCGGCTGTTCGGCGACCGGCTCGGCCGGGCGGACGTGGTGAAGCTCCTGCGCTCGCGCAACCTGCTGCCGGCGATCTTCTTCGTGTTCAGCCGCGTCGGGTGCGACGCCGCCGTGGAGCAGGTCGCCCGCGGCGATCTGCGGCTCACGGAAGCCTGGGAGCGCGACGAGATCCGGTCGATCGTCGAGGAGCGCTGCCGCGCCATCCCGGATGCCGACCTCGCGGTGCTCGGATACTGGGGATGGCTCGACGCGCTCGAACGCGGGATCGCCGCCCACCACGCCGGGATGCTCCCGATCTTCAAGGAGGTCGTCGAGGAGCTCTTCCAACGGAAGCTCCTCAAGGTCGTGTTCGCGACCGAGACCCTCGCGCTCGGCGTCAACATGCCCGCGCGCACGGTCGTCATCGAGAAGCTCGAGAAGTTCAACGGCGAGGCACGCGTCCCGATCACGCCGGGGGAGTACACGCAGCTCACCGGGCGCGCCGGCCGCCGCGGCATCGACGTCGAGGGGCACGCCGTCATCCAGTGGTCGGGCGGGGTCGACCCGCGCGCGGTCGCGTCGCTCGCCTCCCGGCGCACCTACCCGCTGCATTCGTCGTTCCGGCCGACCTACAACATGGCCGTGAACCTCATCCAGCAGTTCGGGCGGGAGCACACGCGCGAGATCCTGGAGCAGTCGTTCGCGCAGTTCCAGGCCGACCGCGCCGTCGTCGACCTGGCCCGTCGCGTGCGCAAGCAGGAGGAGTCGCTCGCCGGCTACGAGCAGGCNATGACGTGCCACCTCGGCGACTTCCGGCAGTACTCGACGATCCGGCGCGAGCTCAGCGACCTCGAGCGCAAGAACGCACGCGCCGAGGGNCGNGGTCCCGGGCAGCACGAGAGNCGCGGGGAGCGCGACCGNCGCCAGCGTCAGATCGCCGACTTGCGNNNNCGGATGAAGCAGCATCCCTGCCACGCGTGCGCCGACCGGGAGGCCCACGCGCGCTGGGCGGAGCGCTGGTGGCGTCTCAGCCGCGAGACCGAACAGCTGCGCACCCAGATCTCCGGACGCACGGGCGCCGTCGCGCAGGTCTTCGACCGCGTGACGGAGGTGCTCGCCGAACTCGGCTACGTCGCCGGGGACCGCGAGCTCGAGGTGACGCCCCCGGGCCGTGTGCTCATGCGCATCTACGGGGAGCGCGACCTCCTCGTCGCGGAGTGCCTCCGCCGCGGCGTCTGGGACGACCTCGACGCCCCGCAGCTCGCCGCGCTCGCGAGCGCGCTCGTCTACGAGCCCCGGCGCGAGGGCGGCGACCTCGGCGACCACGGCCTGCCGCGGGGAGCCTTCCGTGCTGCCCTCGAGGCCACCGAGGCCGTCTGGGAGGAGCTGTCCGCACTCGAGGTGCGGCACCGGCTACCGGAGGGCGGTCCGCCGTCGCCCGGGATCGCGCTCGCGACGCAGAAGTGGGCGCAGGGTGCGGCGCTCGACGTCGTGCTCCGGGACGCCGAACTCGCGGCGGGCGACTTCGTGCGGTGGATGAAGCAGGCGGTCGACCTGCTCGACCAGTTGTCGATCGTCGCCGGCGGCCCGCTCGGGCGGCGGGCTCGTCAGGCGATCGACGGCATCCGCCGCGGCATCGTCGCCTACTCGGGGGTGTCATGATGGGTCTCGACACGCCCGCGGCGCGGGGTACTCGCCCGCCGGTCCTCCCGCTCCCGGCGGCGGTCGTCGCCGCGGCGGGAGCGGGGCTCCTGCTCGACCTCGCCTTCCCCGACCGCGGCTGGTGGGTCACCGCCTTCCCCGCGATCGCGATCGTGCTCGTCGCGCTCCGAGGACGCCGCGTCGGGTCGGCGATCCTCGTCGGGCTCGCCTTCGGCGCCGCCTTCTACTGGCCGCACATCCAGTGGGCCTCCGAGTTCCTCGGGGTACTGCCGTGGTCGGCCCTCGCCGGGGTCATGACGCTGTGGAACGGCGCCGCGGCCGCCCTCATCGCCCTCGCCTACCGCTGGCTGCCGCGCGTCTGGGACGGACCGGCGGGGCGCATCCTGCTGCTCCCCGCCGTCGTCGCGGGACTGTGGACGGCGCGCGAGGCGGTCGCGAGCGTGTGGCCGTACGGCGGTTTCTCGTGGGGTCGGGTCGCGTTCTCGCAGTCCGACAGCCCCCTCGCGCCCCTCTTCCCGTGGCTCGGCGCCTCGGGCGTCACCTTCGTCATGGTGTTCTTCGCGACGCTCGTCGTCGCGCTCGCGGGAGAGGGCCTCCGCAGCCCCCGACGGATCCCCGGCCTCGTCGCGCTCGGGGCAGCCGCCGCGCTCGTCCTCGCGACCGTGCCGCCGTGGACGTCGCTCCCCGGCACGGCCCCCGACGACGCCCCGACCCTCCGCGTCGGCGCGGTGCAGGGCGCCACGAAGGCGGGCTACTTCGACCCGCCGGAGAAGTTCGGCGACAACCTGCTCGGCCAGGTCGAGGCCACCCTGCCGCTCATCGGCGAGGACGTCGACGTCATCGTCTGGCCCGAGGGCGCCTCCGACGCGGACCCGCTGCGCTACGCGTGGGCCGCCGAGCTGTGGGACGAGGTCGCGGATCGCGTCGGCGCCCCGATCGTCGGCGGCACCATCACGACGCGGCAGCTCGACAAGGTCGACGCCGAGGGGCAGCCGGTGCCGGAGTACTTCAACACCGTGCTGCTCTGGGAGTCGGGCATCGGCCCCGTCGACTACTACGACAAGAAGCATCCCGTGCCGTTCGGGGAGTACGTGCCCGACCGCGCTTTCTGGCGGCAGTTCGCCCCCGACCTCATCGACCTCATCCAGCGCGAGTACACGCCCGGCACGACGGATGCCGTGTTCGAGCTCGACGGGGGAGCGGTCGTCGGCAACGCGATCTGCTTCGACATCGTCGACGACCAGCTGGTCCGCGAGATCGTCGAACAGGGCGGTCAGGTCGTGTTCGCGGAGACCAACAACGCCGACTTCGGCCGCACCGACGAGAGCGTTCAGCAGCTTGCGATCGCCCGCATCCGCGCGCTTGAGACCGCCCGCACGGTCGTCAACATCTCGACCGTCGGCACGAGCGCGATCGTGCTGCCCGACGGGCGCATCGCGCGACAACTCACCTGGTACGAGCCGGGCGTCATGATCGCCGACGTGCCCCTGCTCACGACCGTCACGCCCGCGGTGCTGCTCGGACGACAGCTCGAGTGGCTCGCGTGCGCGATCGGGCTCGGCGGACTCCTCGTCGCCGGCCTCGCGGCACGCGGCAACCGGGCGCGCACGACGAGAAGGGCGCCCGCCGTTGCGGACGCCCTTCCGTAGAACCGTCGTTACGCCGTCTTCTTGGCGTTCTTCGCGGCCTCCTCGCCCCGGCGGGCGCGGAGGAGCTGGAGCCGCTCCTCGAGCAGCTCCTCGAGCTCGGCGCGCGTGCGGCGCTCGAGCAGCATGTCCCAGTGGGTGCGCGGGGCCTTCGTCTCGACCTCCTCGGTCTCGACGAGCGAGCCGTCGTCGGCGACGAGGCGGCCCTCCTGGCCGGTGCGCGGGGACTCCCAGACCTCGGGGATCTCGGCGTCGGCGGCGAACGTCACCTCGAAGGTCGAGCCGTCCGCCGTGCGGTACGTGCTGCGTCGGCGTGCGACAAACTCCACGCCCTCCTCGCTCTGGAGGCTCTGCGACCCGAGTCGCATGCCCCGGAGGTTACGTTCTGCCATCGTGTGGCCTTCTTCCTGGATCCTGAGTTGCTTGTGGAGGGCCGACTGGTGGTCGGCACCTCACCGGTTATAACGGAAGGCTGGCCTCACCCATGCCCGGGCGCCGCCGTTTTCAGTGGTTTCACAGGGGCTTCGGGGGGCATCCGTAGAGTGCCACGAGCCGCGGTCAGCTCCGGCGCCCGGAACGCCGTTCGAGGAGCGCCGTCGCGAGGTCCGCGCGGTCGGTGACGAGGCCGTCGACGCCGAGGTCGAGGAGCCTCTCCATCGTGGGCTCGTCGTTGATCGTCCACACGTGCACCTCGACGCCCGCGGCGTGGAACGCGGCGATCGTGCGCGGGGTCACCGTCCGCATCCCCAGCACCGCGAGCGGGAGCTGCACCGCGTCGACGTCCCGCAGGACGCGGCGGAGCACCCGGAGCCCGCCGGGGGTGCCCGCGGCCCGCACGGCGGCGACGGCGCCGCGCGACGACACCGAGGTCGCGACGCCCGGCAGCTGCCGCACGACCGCGAGGCGACGCGCCGGGCTGAACGACCCGATGAGCACGCGCTCGGTCGCCCGCGCGTCCTTGATCGCCGCGACGGTCGGCGCGATCGCCGACGCCGACTTGATGTCGATGTTGAAGCGCGTGTCAGGGAACGCGTCGAGCGCGTCCGCGAGCGAGCAGAAGCCCTGCCCGTGTCCGAGCTGGATGCGGCGCAGTTCGTGGGAGGTGAGCTGCTCGACCCGCACCTTGCGGCCGGCGAGCCGCGTGAGGTCGGGATCGTGGCTGATCATCGAGACGCCGTCCGCGGAGCCGTGCACGTCGGTCTCGACGTGCGTCACCCCGAGGGCGATCGCCTGCGCGAAGGCGAGGAGCGTGTTCTCGGGCGCCTCGAGGGCGAGCCCGCGGTGGGCGAGCACCCGCGGGGGAGCGGGNGNGAAATAGGTCGGCGGTCCCTGATCCCGTCGNCCGCTACTTGGCCGGCGGGGTGTCACGNGGCGCGAAGAAGCCCTGGCCGATGCCCTTGAGAGCCTCGGTCAGTTCGCTCGGGATGATCCACAGCTTGTTGCTCTCACCCTCNGCNAGCTTNGGCAGNGTCTGNAGGTACTGGTAGGCGAGCAGCTTGNNGTCGGGGTTGCCGNCGTGGATGGCGTTGAAGACCGTCTGGATGGCCTCCGCCTCACCCTGNGCGCGCAGCACCGCGGCTTTCGCGTCGCCTTCCGCCTTGAGGATCTCGGCCTGCCGCATGCCCTCGGCCTCGAGGATCTGCGACTGCTTCGTGCCCTCGGCGGTGAGGATCGCGGCGCGCCGGTCACGCTCGGCGCGCATCTGCTTCTCCATCGAGTCCTGGATGCTCACCGGCGGGTCGATCGCCTTGAGCTCGACGCGACTCACGCGGATGCCCCACTTGCCGGTCGCCTCGTCGAGCACCACGCGGAGCTGGCCGTTGATGTTGTCGCGCGACGTGAGCGCCTCCTCGAGGTTGAGGCCACCGACGACGTTACGGAGCGTCGTCGTCGTGAGCTGCTCGACGGCGCCGAGGTAGTTGGCGATCTCGTACGTCGCCGCGCGCGCATCCGTCACCTGGAAGTAGACGACCGTGTCGATCGACACGACGAGGTTGTCCTCCGTGATGACGGGCTGCGGGGGGAAGGAGACGACTTGCTCGCGCATGTCGACGAGCGGACGCAGCCGGTCGATGAAGGGCACGAGGATGTTGAGGCCCGGGTTGAGCGTCTTGTGGTAGCGACCGAGGCGCTCCACGATGCCGGCGTACGCCTGCGGGATGATCCGGATCGAACGGGCGATGATCGTGAACACGAAGATCACGACGATCGCCACGACGATCCACAGGATCACCGTGTTGAACAGGGCGGCGTCGTTCATGGAACGGTCCTCACTTCTCGGCGGACGTGTCCGCGGCGGTGCCGGCGGGCTTCGGAGCGGGTGCGACGACAGCGGTCGCGCCGTCGATCCGCTGGACGACGACGCGGGTGCCCTCGGCGAGGTCGCCGTCGTGGTCGTCGACGAGGCGAGCGGTCCAGGTCTCGCCGTTCGCGAGCTTCACCTGGCCGCGGTGGTCGACGAACTCGCGCACGACGGTGCCGGTGAGGCCGAGCACGGCGTCGATGTTGCTCGGGGTCGGATCGCCTCCCTTGCGGAACGCGCGCAGGAGGGGCGGGCGCACGAGGAAGAGCAGGAGGATCGCGAGGACGCCCGCGACGACGATCTGCGCCCANAGCGGCACNGCGAAGAATCCGGCGACGAGTCCGCCGAGGCTGCCGCCCGCGAGCATGAGGAACGTGAAGTCGAGTGTGAAGACCTCGATGATCACGAACACGAGGATGAGGGCCAGCCAGAGGACCCAGCCCCACTCGACCAGGAGATCCATGACCCGAACCTAGCAGAGCGATAGTCTCGGGAACCGTGAGCACCGAGTCTTCGACCCCCGTCCTGCCCGCCGGATCCCTCGCCGGGAAGCGCGCCCTCATCACCGGCTCCTCCCGGGGCATCGGCGCGGACACGGCCCGCTACCTGGCGGCAGCCGGGGCGAGGGTCGCCATCAACTTCCGCAACAAGGAGGCACGCGCCCTCAAGCTCATCGGCGAGATCGAGGCCGCGGGCGGCCAGGCCCTCGCGGCGGGCGGCGACCTCACCGACCCCGCCTCCGTCGCCGCCATGTTCCAGACGGTCGCCGACGCGTGGGGCGGCCTCGACTTCCTCGTCCTCAACGCCTCCGGGGGCATGGAGGGCGGCATGGAAGCCGACTACGCGATGAAGCTCAACCGCGACGCGCAGGTCGGCGTCCTCGAGTCGGCGCTCCCGCTCCTCGGCGAGGGCTCGCGCATCGTGTTCGTCACGAGCCACCAGGCGCACTTCATCAACACCGTCCCGACGATGCCCGAGTACCTCCAAGTCGCGAAGAGCAAGCGCGCGGGCGAGGACGCGCTGCGCGCGCGCATCCCGGAGCTCGACGCGAAGGGAATCGGGTTCGTCGTCGTCTCGGGCGACATGATCGAGGGCACCATCACGGCGACGCTGCTCGACCGGGCGCGACCGGGCGCGATCGAGGCCCGTCGCGAGGACGCCGGCAAGCTCTACACCGTCGCGGAGTTCGCCGCCGAGGTCGCCCGCGCCGCCGTCGACCCGCTCCCGGAGGGGCGCATCCGCTACGTCGGCGACGTGAGCGGCTTCCTCGACTACAAGCCGACCCGCTGATGACGTTCCGGGCGACGGCGCGCGTGCTGCTGTACGACGCCGACGACCGGGTGCTGCTGTTCCTCAACCTCGGGAAGAACCACGACGATCCGCCGCGCTGGATCACCCCCGGCGGGGGCGTCGACCCGGGGGAGGACTTCGACGCCGCCGCGGTGCGCGAGCTCTTCGAGGAGACGGGGCTGCGCGTCGACGCCGTGCCGCCGGCGTTCCTCGAGGAGGACTTCGACCCCGACCAGCGCTGGCACGCCTACGAGACCGGACGCTGGGCGTGGTACGCGCTGCGCGTCGAGCACTTCGAGCCCGTGCAGGAGGGCTGGACGGACGACGAGCGCGCCGAGGTCGTCGCGTGGCGGTGGATGAGCGCCGACGAGGTCGCGGCCGACGAGTTCGAGTGCGAGCCGGCCGACCTGCCCGACCTGGTGCGTGCGCACGTGCCGCCGCGCCGACTGAGTCACCTGACCGAGTAGACGAGCCGCGCGAACTGCCCCACCTTCTGGGCGGACTCGAGGCGCAGCCGGTCGGACTCGACGCGCCGCGGGAAGAGCGGCGCGCCGCCGGTGAGAGCGACCGGGGCGACCGACAGCGCGATCTCGTCGAGGGCTCCCGCCTCGAGGAACTGCGCCGCGAGATCGCCGCCGCCGATGATCCACACGTCGCCGTCGCCCGCGGCCGCGCGGATCGCGGGGAGGGCGTCGGGGACGGGACCCCGGACGAACCGGATGTCGGCCCCCTCGGGGACGGGCAGGTCGCGCGTCGTGAAGACGAACGTCGGCTTCTCGCCGTGGAACTCCCGCCACCGCTCGGGATGGGCGAGGAGGTCGGACTCGGCGAGCAGCCACTCGTAGGTCGTCGAGCCTTCGACCATGACCGTCGCCGTGGCCGGGAACAGGCCCTCGTCGGGGTGCTCGCCGCCGTCGACGGCGAACAGCCACGCGAGGGAGTTCTGCTCGTCGGCGATCCAGCCGTTGATCGTCGTCGCGGTGTCGAAGAGGAACTTTCCCACGTCGTGAGGCTAGATGCGGCCTCCGACGCCGACCCTGGTTAGCGTCGAGGGAGCACCGACCAGGAAGACGACGATGTCCTCAGGATTCCCGTACCCGACCCGTCCGCCGCGCAGCACGCCCGAGTCCCGGTTCGGCACGCCGCCGAACCCGCGGCAGGAGCGTCGCCCGGGCATGATCATCGACCGCGACGTCGAGGTCGTCGCGCGCTCCGGTCGCACCGTGCAGGCCGACGTGTACCGACCCGAGTCGGAGGAACCGGCGGGCGTGCTCATCGCGTGGTCGCCGTACGGCAAGCACGACCCCGCCCCGATCGGCCAGATCTACCCCGCGAGCGGCGCGAAGGCCGAGTGGATGAGCGAGCTCACGACCTTCGAGGGCCCCGACCCCGTGTTCTGGGTGCCGCGCGGCTACGCGCTCGTCATCGCCGACATCCCGGGCACCTGGTACGCGAAGGGCCCCGCGTCGTACCTGTCTCCCGAGGAGGCCCAGGACTACCACGACCTCATCGAGTGGGCGGGGGTGCAACCGTGGTCGAACGGCCGCGTCGGCACGACCGGGGTGTCGTACCTCACGAGCTCGCAGTGGCGCGTCGCGGCGACGCGTCCGCCGCACCTCGTCGCGATCAACCCGTGGGAGGGGTGGACCGACACCTACCGCGAGGTCGCCCGGCACGGCGGCATCCCCGAGACGTCGTTCTGGCCCTACATCTGGGAACGCTGGGGCGCCTCGACCGGCGAGATCGAGGACCTCGAGCGGGAGACGCGCGAGCATCCGTTCTTCGACGAGTTCTGGGAGACGAAGGCGGCCGATCTCGAGGCGATCGAGGTCCCGGCGTTCGTCGTCGCATCCTGGACCGACCAGGGGCTCCACACGCGCGGGACGCTCGAGGGGTTCCGCCGGATCTCGAGCCCCGAGAAGTGGCTCCACGTGCACGGCGCGAAGAAGTGGGCCGAGTACTACCGTCCCGGGATGGTGGAGCTCCAGGCGCGGTTCTTCGACCACTACCTCCTCGGCAAGGAGACGGGTCTCGAGACCTGGCCGCGCGTGCGCGTCGAACTGCGCGAGCGCTACGGCGTCGGCGAGTTCGTCGAGAGCACCGCGTGGCCGCTCCCGGAGGTCGGGTACCGCGACCTCCACCTCGACGCGGCGACGGGCGCACTGAGCCCGGAGCACGTCGCGACCGAGTCGAGCGTCGCGTACCACGGGCTCGGCGACCCGTTCGCGCCGTCGCGCGCGATCTTCGAGCACCGCTTCGAGGAGGACACCGACGTCGTCGGGCACTCCCGTCTGACGCTGTGGGCGGAGGCACCCGAGGCGGACGACATGGACGTCTTCGTCGGGTTGTTCAAGCGCGACGCCGCGGGTGAGATCGTGCCGTTCGCGTACTACGCCCAGTTCGAGGACGGGCCCGTCGCGCTCGGCTGGCTGCGCGCCTCCCACCGCGAGCTCGACCCCGAACGCTCCACCGACTTCCTGCCCGTGCTCGCCCATCGGCAGGAGCTCCCGCTCGAGCAGGGCGCGCCGACGCGGCTCGACATCGAGATCCTCCCGTCGGGTACGCGCTTCGCCGCGGGGGAGTCGCTCGTGCTCGTCGTGCAGGGCCACGACCTCAAGCACTACCCGAAGCCGCTCGTGTTCTCCCGGCACGAGGACGGGCGCAACCGCGGCCCGCAGGTGCTCCACACCGGCGGGCGGTTCGACGCGACCCTGACGATCCCCGTGCGTCCGCGGGACTGACCCCCGGGGTTCCGGCGGCTCAGTCGAGCGGCGTGAACGCCTGCCCGTCGAACCGCTCGACGACGAGCCCGCGGAGCGCGGGGCGCGTCGGGTCGGTGGTGTCGACCTCGACCCCGGGGAGCAGGAGCGGCGCGTCGACGCCGTCCAGCGAGCGCAGCGCGTCGAGGAACGCCGCGCGCGTCGGCGCCTCCATCCGCGCGAACGCCTGCCCGAGGATCGCGCCTTCCGTGTAGCTCCACGCGCAGTGCGGCGTGTACGTCGGCGCGATCGCGGCACCCGTCTGGGCGAACGCCTCCCCGTAGGCGACGACGTCGGCGTCGCCCGCCACCTCCGGATCACCGGGGACCTTGGCGAACGCCGTCGTGTACACGGCCGGATACGCCGCCCCGTTGCCGGGGAGCACGACCGTCGCCGGCGTCGCCGTGTTGGACGGCAGGAACCACCGTCCGGGAGCCAGCCGAAGCCCTGCGCCGACGACAGCACGCCCGCCTGGAGGGACGCGACCGAGACCGCGCTCAGGAGTGCATCGGCGGCGGAGGCGGCGAGCTCGCGCACCTGCGGCTCGAGCGTCGCGGCGGACGGGTCGACGGTCGCCGACGCGACGATCTTCACGTCGGAGCCCTCGATCGCGGCGCGCAACCCCTCGAGGTAGTCCTCGCCGTAGGCGTCGTCCTGGGTGAGCGTCGCGACGGACTCCGTGCCGCGCGCGACGAGCAGTCGCCCGAACGCGAAGCCCTCGTCGTAGTACGTCGGGAGGAGGCCCATCGTCCACGGGTACGCCGTCTGGTCGGACGAGAACGCCCGGGCGCCCGTGAGGAGCAGCACGTGCGGCACCTCGAGTTCGTCGGCGACGGGGGCGATCGCGGCGTTCGTCGACGTGCCGAGGCCGCCGACGTAGGCGAACACGCCGTCGTCGGCGAGCTCACGGAAGTTCGCCTGGGCCGTCGCGGGGTCGGACGCGTCGTCGAGGTAGTCGAGCGTCACCTCGCGCGTGAGCCCGTCGCCGAACTCGAAGCCGCCCGCGGCGTTCCCCGCCTCGAGGTAGCTGACGAGACCCGCGACGGCGCACAGCCCCGCGTCGGCGGCGGACCCCGTGAGCGGCGCCGACATCCCGAGTCGCAGCACGTCGTCGGTGATGCCGGGGCTCACCTCCTCCTCGACCTCCTCGGGCTGCTCGGGCGCGGTGCAGCCGGCGAGGAGCGTCGCCGCGAGGGCGAGGGAGAGGATGCCGGCGACCCGGCGCGACCGCGACGTCATGAGCGCTCCCGCTTCTGAGGACGGATCGGGATGCCGGCCTCGGTGGCAGGCTATCGCGACGCTCCCGGGTACGGAACGGACGCGGAACGGGCCCGGCCCCGCGAGGGGACCGGGCCCGCGCCCGTCAGGGAGTCGTCAGCCGACGACCTCGACGTTGGCGTAGCCGGCTCCGTTGAACTTCTGGAGCACGACGGTCTGCACCGCGGGCTGGCCCGCGACCGTGGTGTCGATCGGACCGAAGCCGAAGTCGGTCTCGAGGCCCTTGATCGACGTGAGCGCCTCGTAGAACGCCTCGCGGGTCGGCTCCTCCATCTTCTTGAAGGCCTCCTCGAGGATCTGCGCACCCATCCACGACCACACGCAGTGCGGGAAGGACTTGCCGTCCTGCTCGTGGCCCTTCACGTACTCCGCGATCGCGTCGAAGTAGGCCTTGCCGGCCTCCGACTCCGCGAACGGCGGGGCCGCCGCGGCCTGCGCGAAGCCGGCCGCGTAGACGCCCTCGAAGGTGTCGCCCGTCACACCCGCGGGGGTGAGGATGCCGCCGGGGGAGGCGGTGTTCGACGGGAGGAAGACGATCGGCTTCCAGCCGAGCGCCGCGACCTTCTGGAGGTCGGCGATCGCGAGCGGCGTCACCGAGACCGCGTGGAAGAGCACGTCGGCACCGGTCGCGTGGAGCTCCGTGATCTGGCCCTCGAGGCTCGACGCGGTGGGCTCGTAGCTGAGCTCCTTGACGATCTCGATCTGGTCCGAGCCGGCGACCGCGTCCTTGAAGCCCTGGAGGTAGCCCTTGCCGTAGTCGTCGTTCTGGTAAAGGACCGCGACCTTGTGCTCCTGACCGTCGGCGACGAGCGCGTCACCGAAGGCGCCGCCCTCCTGCATGTAGGTCGGGACGAGGCCGAGGTCCATGTAGCCGTCCTCGCGGCTGCTGAAGACCGGGTCGCCCGTCATGACGAGCACCTGGGGGACGCCCTCGTCCGCCGCGGCGTCGCGCCACGCGCGGTTCGTCGGGGTGCCGAGGCCGAGGCCCGCGGCGAAGACGCCGTCGGCGACCATCTGCTGGAAGTTCGCGGCCGACTTCTCCGGGTTGTACTCGTCGTCGTAGGTCTTGATCTCGACGGTGCGGGTCACGCCGTCGCCGAACTCGATGCCGCCCTCGGCGTTGCGCAGGCCGAAGTACGCGATCGCGCCGTCGGCCGTGCAGTTGCCGGGGCCGGCGGTCGCACCCGTGAGCGGGGTGGAGATGCCGAGGAGGATGCTGTCGTCGGTGATGCCGGGCGACGCCGTGGCGCCGTCGTCGCCCGGTCCCTCGCCGCCGCGCGCGCAGCCGCTGAGCGCGAGGGCGAGCACCCCGGCGGACGCGGCGAGCGCGAGAACGCGCTTGCGGGTCACTGTGGTGTTCATGTGATGCCTCTCCTTCGAGGGTTATCGGTTCTCGGTGTTTCCGGTTGCCGAGCCAGGTGCACTGGCGCCGACGTGGTGTCCGCCGCGACGACCGCGCACGCGGCGCGCGACTGCACGGGGAAGACTGGCGAGTCCGCCGGGGAGCAGGAACAGCACGAGCAGGATGACGATGCCCTGCACGACCGTCGTGGCCTCGGGGTAGAAGACGTTGGTGATCTGCGGGACGAGCACGTAGAACACGCCGCCGAGGATCGAGCCGACGATGCTCCCGGCGCCGCCGACGATCGTCGCGATGACGAGCTCGATCGAGTGTCCGAACGAGAGCGTCTCGCTCGACGTGTACTGCAGCGCGACGACGTAGAGGAAGCCGGCCCCGCCGCCGAAGACCGACGCGATGGTGAACGCGAGCACCTTGTAGCGGTAGGGCGAGATGCCCATCGCGGAGGCGACGGCCTCGTTCTCCTTGACGATCGCGAACGCGCGGCCGAACTTGCCGCGCACGAGGAAGAAGCCGAACGCGAAGAACGCGGCGGCGATCACGACGACGAGGTAGTACGCCCACTGGTCGTTGTCGAGACCAGTCCAGCCGGGTGCGGCGAACGGGTTGCCGCGGTAGGTCTCGCCGTCGGAGCCGACGTACGGGAGGCGGCGGACCGAGATGCCCTCGTTGCCGCCGGTGAGGTCGGAGAACCGCTTCGCGAGCGGCACGCCGACGATCGGCAGCGCGATCGTCACCATCGCGAGGGCGAGGCCGCGCAGCCGCACCGCCGCGAGGGCGATGAGCAGACCGAGCACCCCTGGGATGACGAGCGCGAGCACGAAGCCGATGACGATCGCGCCTTCCGCGATCGCGCCGCCCCACCACGCCCGGATCGGGATGATCGCGCAGTACGCGCCGACGCCCACGAAGAAGATGTGGCCGAGCGAGACCTGCCCCGTGTAGCCCATGACGATGTTGAGGCCGAGCACGGCGACCGCGAAAACGGCGATGCGGGACACGGTCTGGTTGGCGAACTCGGTCGCGAGGAGCGGGAAGACGAGGAGCGCGACGGCGACGACGACGCCGATCGTCCAGCGCACCCAGGTCTTGTCGAGGACAGCGCGCACGTTCTTCATACGCGGACCACCACCTTGCGGCCGAAGAGTCCCTGCGGGCGCAGGATCAGGATGACGAACAGGAGGATGAACGGCACGGCGATCTTGAGGTCGTGGCCGATCCACGACACGTACGTGCCGGCGAGGTTCTCGAGCACCGCGATCGCCCACGCCGCGAGGACCGCGCCGATGGGGGAGTCGAGGCCGCCGATGATGACGGCCGCGAGCGCGTANACGAGGATCGGGTCGAAGTTGCCCGGNTTNAGCTGCACCTTGGCGGCGAGGAGGATGCCGGCGATCGTGCCGAGCGCGGCGGCGAGCCCCCAGCCGATCATGAGCATCCGGCCCACGCGGATGCCGGAGAGCGCCGACGAGGGCGCGTTGTCGGCGACCGCACGCAGGCCCAGGCCGAGCTTGGTGCGGGAGAACAGGAGCTGGAGCACCCCCATGAGCGCGAGGATCGTGAGGAAGGTCGTGAGCGACCACACGCTGACCGAGATGCCGCCGACCGTGAAGCTCGCGCCGGAGTTGAAGAAGAACGGGTAGGGGATGAAGTTGAAGCCCCACACGATCCCGATGACGCCGGTGATGAGCGTCAGGAGGCCGATCGTCGCGACGACCTTGGTGTCCTCTTCGCCGCCCTGGAAGCGCCGCATGACGAAGCGCTCGATGAGGGCGCCGAGCCCGAACGACGCGGCGACCGCGACCACGATCCCCGCGAGGATCCCGACGATCGGGTGGATCACCGCGACGACGTTGTGCACGGTGAGTCCGAGGTAGGACCCGAGCACCGCCATGGCGCCCTGGGCGAAGTTGATGAGGCCCGTCGCCTGGTTGACGAGCACGATCGCGAGGGCGAGCGCCGCGTAGAGCGAGCCTTGAGCGAGCCCGTCGACGACGAGCTGCACGAACGTTCCGACTGCGTTCATCTGTCGTCAGCCTCCCAGGTATGCCTTGCGGATCTCGTCGTTGCCGCGCAGCTCGGCGGTCGTCCCGCTGAGGATGCTGCGGCCCGTCTCGAGCACGACGGCGCTGTCGACGACGGAGAAGGCGAGGTTGGCGTTCTGCTCGACGACGAGCATCGCGATCCCGGTCTCCTCGCGGAGCCGCGCGATCGCCGCGTAGACGTCCTTCGCCGTCGAGGGGGCGAGGCCGAGCGACGGCTCGTCGAGCACGAGGAGCTTCGGTCGCGCCATGAACGCGCGCCCGATCGCCATCATCTGCTGCTCGCCGCCGGAGAGCGCCGACCCGTTGGAGGTGTAGCGGCGCTTCAGGTTGGGGAACAGCTCGAGGAGGAAGTCGATGTCCTCCTGGATGCCCACGCGGTCGTGGCGGAGGTAGGCGCCGACGCGCAGGTTCTCCGCCACGGTGAGGTTCGGCAGCGTGCCGCGGCCCTCGGGCACGTGGGCGATGCCGAGCGCGGCGACCTGCTCGGGGCGCTTCCCGCGGATGTCGCGGCCCTCGAAGCGGATGCCGCCCGAGGTGACGCGCACGGTGCCGCTGATCGCGCGGAGGGTCGTGGTCTTGCCGGCGCCGTTCGCGCCGAGGATGCCGACCGCACCTCCCTCGGGTACGGAGAGCGACACGTCCTCGATGACCTGGACGGACCCGTAGGCCGCGGCGACGTGGTCGAGTTCAAGCAGCATCGGGCGCCCCCAGGTAGGCCTCGATGACGCGCGGGTCGGCCTGGGCCTCGGCCGCGGTGCCCTCCATGAGCTTCTTGCCGTGGTCGAGGACGACGACCTTGTCGGTCAGTCGCGAGATGACGGACATGTTGTGCTCCACGATCACGACGGTGAGGTCGAAGTCGGTGCGGAGGCCGCGGACGGCCTCGATGAAGTTCTCGACCTCGCCGTGGGAGAGGCCGGCGGCGGGCTCGTCGAGGAGGAGGAGCCGCGGCCGGGAGAGGAGCGCCCGGGCGAGCTCGACGCCCTTGTGCAGGCCGTGGGAGAGTTCGTCGACGGCGACGTCCGCCGCCCAGCCGAGACCGAGCCGGTCGAGGAGATCGCGCGCCTCCTGCCGGGCCTCCCGCTCCACGCGCGCGGCGCGGGGGAGTCGCAGCGCCCACTCGAGCGGCCCGCCGGGGAGCCAGGAGTGGGCGCCGACGAGGACGTTCTCGAGCACCGTCGCCTCGAGCCGCAGCGCCGGGTGCTGGAAGGTGCGGGCGAGGCCGGCCGCCTTCGCGAGGCTCGCTCCGGGGTGCTCGCGCGTCTCGACGTCGTCGATGCGGATCGAACCGGACGACGGACGGTAATGACCGCTGATGCAGTTGAACAGCGAGGTCTTGCCCGCGCCGTTGGGGCCGACGAGTCCGAAGATCTCGCCGGGTTCGACCTGGAAGCTCACGTCCTCCAGGACGACGATGCCCCCGAAGCGCAGATTGACCTCGTGCAGCGTCAATCGAGCGGCCATGGCCGTCCTCCGCTTCATTGCAGAACCGTGTGGTGGTGACTCAGGTGGAGTGCCTGGGTTCGCTCACGCTATCGCGGGGGCTGCGACCAGGCAACGTTTTGTAGACAATTTCGTCGACCGAACGCCTCGCGTGCGCCCGCCGCATGCACGACTCCCACAAAACGCTTGGATCGGCGGGACTCGGGCACCCGGGGGAGCGTCGGAGTGATGGCGACGCTAGAGGGGGAGTAGATTGTCGACAATTCACTTCCCGCCCATTGGAAACCGATCGTGGCACTTCAAGAACGCGTGCTCAGCGTGCTCGGCGCGTTCAACGCCGACCGCCCGAGCCTGAGTCTCTCCGAGATCGCCGAGATCACGGGACTCCCGGTGTCGACCGCGCATCGCCTCGTCGCGAACCTCGTCGCCTGGGGGGCGCTCGAGCGCGACGAGCGCCGACGCTACGTCATCGGCCTGCGCCTGTGGGAGATCGGCGTCCTCTCGCCACGCGCCTACCGCTACCGCTCGCGCATCCTGCCGTTCCTCGAGGAACTGTTCGTCGCGACGCGCGAGCACGTGGTGCTCACGGCGCTCCNCGACGGCGAGGGCGTCATGGTCGAGCANCTNCTCGGGCGCCGNGGCGCGCGCCTCGCCGCGGGNCTGGGGGAGNGGCTGCCCCTCCACGCCTCGTCGCCCGGCCACGTCTTCCTCGCGTTCGGGCCGCCCGANCTCTGGGAGACCGTCGAGGCGGAGCCGCTGCACGCCTACACGCCGCGCACGATCACCGACCGCGACCGCCTGCGCGCCGTCGTGCGGGAGGTGAGGCGCACGTCGGTGTCGATCAGCGAGGGCGCGATCGTCGCGAACACGGTCTCGATCTCGGCGCCCGTCTTCGCCCGACGTGGGGAGTTCTACGGCGCCGTCTCCGTCGTCGCCACGATCGGCACGGTCGATCCGAAGGCCCTCGCCCCGGCGGTCCTGCGGGTCGCGAAGCTCATCAGCGCGGCCCTCGCGAACGCGGGGGAGGAGCGCCCGTTCCGGCCCCTGCGCCGCGCCGACTGACGGAGCCCCGGTCGAGCAGGATCGGAGAAGCGCGTCGAAGGTCGGCCGCCTAGCGTGGGAGCACCGAACGAAGGGCAGGGGAGATGGCCGGAACGAAGAGCTCCGAGGTGTTCAGCGCCGAGGAGAAGGCCGCGATGAAGCAGGCCGCCGCGGAGCGCAAGGCCCAGGCGAAGGCGAAGGACAAGCGGGAGGCCGGCACGAAGGCCGTCCGCGAGGCGATCGAGGCGCTCGAGGGCTCCGACCGGGCGATCGCCGAGCGCTTCTACGAGCTCGTGACGCAGCACGCGCCCGACCTCGTGCCGAAGACCTATTACGGGATGCCGGGCTTCGCGAACGCCGACGACAAGATCCTCGTGTTCCTCCAGCCCGCGTCGAAGTTCAAGGTCCGCTACGCGACGATCGGCTTCGAGCAGCCGGCGAAGCTCGACGACGCCGCGATGTGGCCCGTCGCGTGGGGCATCACCGAGTGGACGTCCACGGGTACGGAGCAGTTCGTGGCGACCCTCAGGAAGGCCATCGGCTGAGGCGTTCAGCTCGCCGCGAGGGGCGCACCGGTCACGTCGAACCGCATCCAGCGCCCGCTCGAGCACACCTCGGGGTCGCCCGCCGCATCCCGCACGACGAGCACGGTGTCGTCGTCGATGAACCAGCTGGGGCCGCCGAGGAGCGGCGCGTGATGGGCCGCCCACTCGGGCGTCTGCCCAGGCAGGTAGTCGGCGCCGAGGTGCGGCATGAGGAACCAGTCGAACAGCGGCACGGCGGGACCCGTCGACGAGAGGCCGAAGCGCTCCACCTCGTCGTCGCCGAAGACCGTGGCCGCGGCCGCCTGCAGTCGCGAGAAGATCATCGAGCCCGCACTCCACCCGACGTAGACCCGGTCGTCGAGCAGGTCGCGCAGCACGGCGTCGAGTCCGGTCGAGGTCCAGGCGTGGGCGAGCCAGTGGTTGCTGCCGCCGTAGCCGACGACGACGTCCGCGGCCCGCAGGCGCTCCTCGGCGAGCGCGCGCGGGCTGCCCAGGAGCGAGAGGACGTCGAGTTCCGCCCAGCCGAGCCCGTGGAGCGCCTCGAGATGACCGAGCAGCGTCGACTTGTCACCGCCGAACGGCAGGATCGCGTCGACGACGACGACCGCTCGCGTCGCACCGCGCGGTGCGTCGAGCAGTCCGTCGAGCGCGTCGACCGCGACGTCGCCCCTGCGGCCCGTTCGACGTCAGGAGCATGCACACGGCCCGATCCTCGCACAGGAACTTCATCCGATAAGCGGCATTATGTCAGCATGGAGGATTTCGGCCGCGATTCGACGAGAGTGTCGATTCGACGCTCCCCCGATCGTCGCCTCGAGGTCGACGACGAGGGCCGCCCCGTCGCATCCGCGGAGGACGCGGACTGAACGTCGCCGACGCCGTCGAGCGCGCCCACCGCGATGAGTGGGCGCGCATCGTCGCGACCCTCATCCGTGTCACGGGCGACTGGACGCTCGCCGAGGACTCGGCCCAGGACGCGTTCGCACAGGCGCTCTCCCGGTGGGCGCGCGACGGTCATCCCGGGCAACCCCGGAGCCATGGCTCACGACCCGTTGCGCGCAACGCCGCGCTCGACACGGTTGCGGCGGCGCCAGAACGAGACGAAGAAGCTCGGCGAACTCAAGGTGCTCGAGGAACTCTCCTCCCCCGTCGCGCCCGATGCAGCATCCACGGTGGGCCGCTCGTGGGACGAGGACGTCGATGACCGCGTGCGCCTCATCTTCACGTGCGCGCATCCCGCACTCTCCCCCGAGGCGCGCGTCGCGCTCACCTGCACACCGTCGCGGGGCTCTCCACCCGCGAGATCGCCCATGCCTTCCTCGTGCCGGAGGCCACGCTCGCGCAGCGCCTCGTGCGCGCGAAACGCCGTATCCGCGCCGCGGGCATCCCCTACCGCGTGCCGACGGAGGACGAGCTTCCGCCGCGTCTCGACGGCGTGCTCGCGGTGCTGTACCTGGTCTTCTCGGCCGGCTACGCGCCGTCCACGGGCGACGAGGCGCTGCGCGTCGACCTCGCGGCCGAAGCCGTGCGCCTCTGCCGGACCGTGCTCGACCTCGTCCCGCACGACGCCGCCGACGAGGCCCGCGCCCTGCTCGCCCTCATGCTCCTCCAGCACTCCCGGCACGCGGCGCGCCTCGCCCCCGACGGCTCGCCCATCCCGTTCGACGAGCAGGATCGCGCGCGCTGGGATGCCGACGCCCTCGTCGAGGCGGCCGACCTCCTGCGGGCCCCGTACCGCGTGCGCGGCGGCTACCGCATCCAGGCCGAGCTCGCCGCGGAGCACGCCCTCTCCCCCGGCGTCGAGGCCACGGACTGGGCGCGGATCGTCGCCCTCTACGACGAACTGGGCTCGTTCACCCGCTCCCCCGCCGCCCACGTCAGCCGAGCTCTCGCGCTCGGGTTCGCGCACGGCTGGCAGAGCGGACTCGACGAGCTCGCGAGGCTCGAAGCCCTCCCCTCCCCCGATCTCCGTCTCCTCGCGGCGGCGCGCGCCGACCTGCTCCGGCGGTCCGGGGATCGCGACGGTGCCGTCGCCGCGTATCGGATCGCACGCGACCTCCCCCTCACCGCGGCGGAACGCTCGTTCTACGTCCGGCGTCTCACGGAGCTCGACGCCGCGGACTGACCGGGCCGCCGAGGTGTCGAATCCGGCGCGCGCCGATCGTCGTCCGGGTGAAGACACCTGGAGGAACCATGTCCATCCGCGACCTGATCGTCGAGTTCGCGCTCGCGATCGCGAACGTCCACCCCGCACACCGCGACGCCCTCCGCCGCGGCTCCGAGCACGCGGACCCCGTCGACCCGCCGCGTCGGCGCAGGTGAGGGATGCGGCTCGCGCCGTCGGCGTGAGGGAGAATCGAGGGATGCCCTCCGACGCTCCCGACGATCCGTCGCCGACCACTCCTCCGCCGAGCGGGATCGACCCCGCCGAGCTGGAGACGACGCTGCGCGTGCTCGGGATGCTCCACCGGATCGACCAGGAGCACCCCGACTACGTCGCCGTGCGCCAGGCGACGTCCGCGATGTTCAAGGCCGTCAAGAAGGTGCGGCGACTGGAGTACCGCGCCCGCATCGCCGAGGCCGACAAGGCCGTCGTCGCCGCGACGGCGACGGGGGCTCCCGACCGGATCGACGACGAGACCCGCGGCATCCCGATCTCGGGCACCGCGACCCAGGCGATCGCGGGCGTCTTCCAGAAGCCGCGGCCCTGCTACATCTGCAAGCAGGACTACACGGTCGTCGACGCCTTCTACCACCAGCTCTGCCCGGCGTGCGCGGCGATGAGCCACGCGAAGCGCGACGCGCGTACCGACCTCACCGGCAAGCGCGCCCTCCTCACCGGAGGGCGCGCGAAGATCGGGATGTACATCGCCCTGCGGCTCCTCCGCGACGGCGCCCACACGACGATCACGACGCGTTTCCCCCGGGATGCCGTGCGCCGCTTCACGAGCCTCCCCGACTCCGCCGACTGGCTGCACCGTCTGCGCATCGTCGGGATCGACCTCCGCGACCCCGCCCAGGTCATCGCGCTCGCCGACGACGTCGCGGCTCAGGGCCCGCTCGACATCCTCATCAACAACGCCGCGCAGACGGTGCGCCGCTCCCCCGGCGCCTACACGCCGCTCGTCGAGGCCGAGCTCGCCCCCCTGCCGGACGGGCCGCTCCCGGAGCTCCAGACCTTCGGGCACACGAACGACGCCCACCCGCGCGCGCTCGAGCGCTCCGTCGCGGCGCACCCGATCCTCGCGTCGGCGGCCGAGAAGGCCGACGAGCTCACCGAGCTCGCGATGACCGCGGGGTCGTCGTCGCTCGAACGCCTCGCCTCCGGCACCGCGATCGATGCGGGCGGGCTCGTGCCCGACCTCGCGCCGACCAACTCGTGGGTGCACAGCGTCGACCAGGTCGATCCGCTCGAGCTCCTCGAAGTGCAGCTCGCCAACGCGACGGCGCCGTTCATCCTCATCTCGCGCCTGCGGGCCTCCCTCGCCTCCTCCCCCGCCCGGCGCACCTACATCGTCAACGTGAGCGCGATGGAGGGGGTGTTCGGGCGCGGGTACAAGGGCCCGGGGCATCCGCACACGAACATGGCGAAGGCGGCGGTCAACATGCTCACGCGCACCAGTAGTCGAGAGATCGTTCGANAAAGATCGCATCCTCATGACGAGCGTCGACACGGGCTGGATCACCGACGAGCGCCCGCACCCGACCAAGGTCAGGCTCGCCGAGGAGGGCTTCCACGCGCCCCTCGACCTCGTCGACGGGGCCGCGCGCGTCTACGACCCGATCGTCCGGGGCGAGGCGGGCGAGGACCTCTACGGCGTCTTCCTCAAAGGACTACACGCCCAGCCAGTGGTGAAGCGCCCCGCCGCGGGCTCGGCCGGACGGGGCGCTCCCCCGGGTCAGGAGGGCGCTCGCCGTCAGGCGGGCGGCGACTCGCGCGACTGCTCGGCCATGTGCTCGAGCACGCGCACGACCTGCGCGGAGTAGCCGTACTCGTTGTCGTACCAGACGTAGACGACGACGTGGTTGCCGGTCGCGATCGTCGCGAGCCCGTCGACGACGCCCGCGCGGTTGTTGCCGACGAAGTCGGTCGAGACGACCTCGGACGACTCGATGTAGCCGATCTGGGTGCGCAGCGGCCCCGCGACCGACGCGCTCCGCAGGCTCGCGTTGAGCTCCTCGACCGTCGTCTCCTTCGCGAGGTCGAGGTTGAGGATCGCGAGCGACACGTCCGGAGTGGGCACGCGGATCGAGCTGCCGGTGAGCTTGCCCGCGAACTGCGGGAGCGCCTTCGCGACCGCCGTCGCCGCCCCGGTCTCCGTGATGACCATGTTGAGCGCCGCGGCGCGACCGCGCCGGTCGCCCTTGTGGAAGTTGTCGATGAGGTTCTGGTCGTTCGTGTACGAGTGCACCGTCTCGACGTGGCCGTGACGCACGCCGTAGACGTCGTCGAGCACCTTGAGCACGGGCGTGATCGCGTTCGTCGTGCACGACGCCGCCGTCACGATCCGGTCCTGGGGCGCGATGTCGCCGTGGTTGATGCCGTACACGACGTTCTTGAGCGGCGACTTGCCCGGCGCCGTGAGCAGCACGCGCGAGACGCCCGGCGACCCGAGGTGTCGCGCGAGCCCGGCCTCGTCGCGCCACTTGCCGGTGTTGTCGACGACGAGGGCGTCCTGGATGCCGTAGGCCGTGTAGTCGACCGACGCGGGGTCGTCGGCGTAGATGACCTGGATGAGGGTGCCGTTCGCGAGGATCGTGTTCGCCTCGGTGTCGATCTCGATCGTGCCGTCGAAGGTGCCGTGCACGGAGTCGTTGCGCAGCAGGTTGGCGCGCTTCTCGAGGTCGTTCGGCACGCTCGAGGGGCGCACGACGATCGCCCGGAGGCGGAGGCCGTTCCCGTTCGCGTGGCCGACGATGATGCGCGCCAGGAGCCGGCCGATCCGCCCGAAGCCGTAGAGCACGACGTCGGTGGGCTCCTGCTCGACCCACGACTCGAGGGCCGCGATGCCCGCGCGGACGTGCTCCTCGCGCGCCGTCGCATCCTCGGGCGCGTCGACGAGGAGCGCGCCGAGGTCGAGCGACACCCCCTGCACGCCGAGCTCGTAGGCGAGGCGCAGCACGAGCATCGCGTCGGCCATGTCGACCTCGAAGGCGTGGGCCTGCCGAGGGCGGAGCGCCCGCAGCAGGTGAGTCGCCGACCGGTTGACGAGCTTGCGGCCGTGGACGTGGGAGATGACGTTGCGCTCCCGGTGGAGCGTGCCGATGATCGGGATCGCGGTCTCGGCGAGGGCGACNCGGNCGAGCCAGTCGCGCTGGGCGGCGTCGGGCGACGCGGGCATAGCNGTTCCTTCCGGNGTATCGGCGCCGGTGGCGAGACGCGGATGGACACCTCCATCCTGCCCTGTCCCGGGCGCACCTCCGACCGCGCGCGCGTCCTAGCGCGTCGTCGCGGCGATCCAGGCGTCGAGCTTCGCGCTCGCCGCGCCCGAGTCGATCGCGACGGCCGCCTCCCCGAGCTTCTCGGTGAAGCGCACGCGGATGTCGCGGTCGCCCTGGGCCGCGTCGCGCGCGAGGTCCCAGGCGACGAGTCCCGCCGCGGCGTTGAGCAGCACGATGTCGCGCACCGGGCCGTCGTCGCCGGCGAGCACGCCGCGCGCGATCGCCGCGTTCCGCGTCGCGTCGCCGCCGCGCAGGTCGTCGATGCTCGCGCGCGGGATGCCGAAGTCACCGGGGTCGATGTCGTGCTCGTGCACGTCGCCGCGCGACACCTCCCAGACGTGGGAGTGGCCCGTCGTCGTGAGCTCGTCGAGTCCGTCGTCGCCGCGGAACACGAGCGCGGTCGCGCCGCGGGTGCGGAACACGCCCGTGATGAGCGGCACCTTGTCGAGCGAGGCGACGCCGATGCTCGAGGCCTCCGGGCGCGCCGGGTTGCACAGCGGACCGAGGAAGTTGAACACCGTCGGGATGCCCAACTCGCCGCGCACGGGACCGGCGTGCTTGAACCCGGGGTGGAACAGAGCCGCGAAGACGAACGTGATGCCGACCTCGTCGAGCACCGCCGCGACGCGCTCCGGCGGGAGCTGGAGGTCGACGCCGAGTGCGCCGAGGACGTCGGACGAGCCCGAGGCCGACGACGCGGCGCGGTTCCCGTGCTTGACGACACGCGCGCCCGCGGCGGCGGCGACGATCGACGCCATCGTCGAGACGTTGACGGTGCCGAAGCGGTCGCCGCCCGTGCCGCACATGTCGAGCGCCATCGGGTCGACGAGCAGCGGCTGCGCGTGGGCGAGGATCGCGTCGCGGAAGCCGACGATCTCGTCGACCGTCTCCCCCTTCGACCGCAGCGCGACGAGGAACGCGCCGAGCTGGGCGGGGGTCGCCTCCCCCTCCATGACGCGCTCCATCGCCCACGTCGCCTCGGCGATCGACAGATCGGCCCCGGCCAGGAGCTGAGTGAGCAAAGCGGGCCAGGTGAGTTCCGTCGGCATGGCGTCGATCGTAGCGACCCTGGGTATCCGCCATAATGGACGGGTGAGCTCCGCACCGATCGCGCATTCCCCGGTAGGGGGCATCAACCGTCCGAACTCCGTCCAGGTCGGAACGATCGTCTGGCTCGGCAGTGAGGTCATGTTCTTCGCGGGGCTGTTCGCGGTCTACTTCACTCTGAAGTCGACCTCGCCGGGCCTGTGGGCTGACCAGTCGTCGAAGCTGAACATCGTCTTCTCGGCGATCATCACGATCATCCTCGTGGCGTCGTCGTTCACCGCCCAGGCCGGCGTGTTCGCCGCCGAGCGCCTGCAGAAGTGGCGCACGGGCACGCCCCTCCAGTTCTGGAAGTGGGGCGTCGTCGAGTGGTTCTTCGCCTCGTTCGTCCTGGGCGCGCTGTTCATCATCGGCCAGGTCTACGAGTACGCGCTCCTCGTCAGCGAGGGCGTCGGCTTCACGATCGACTCGTACGGTTCCGCCTTCTACCTCACCACCGGCTTCCACGGCCTCCACGTGACGGGCGGGCTCATCGCCTTCCTCATCGTCATCGGCCGCTTTTTCGCGGTGAAGAACTTCACCCACAAGGAGGCGGTCTCCGCGATCGTGGTCTCCTACTACTGGCACTTCGTCGACGTCGTCTGGATCGGGCTCTTCGTCGTCATCTACGTCTTCCCGCTCACCGGAGTCTGAAACACATGTCACGCAATCGCCGCACGGGACGTCGTTCTCCCCTCGCCTCGGTCGCTCTCCTGCTGATCGGCCTGCTCGCGACGGGTGGGGCGTACGCCCTCGTCACGACGAGCGCCACCGCCAGTACGACCGCGCAGACCGCCGCGACCGTCGAGGAGGGCGAGAAGCTCTTCCTGGCCAACTGCGCCTCCTGCCACGGCATCGGCGCGGTCGGCACGACCGACGCCCCGAGCCTCGTCGGCGTCGGCGCCGCGGCCGTCGACTTCCAGGTCGGCACGGGCCGCATGCCGATGGCCGCGTCCGGCCCGCAGGCCGAGGCCAAGCCGGTGCAGTTCACCGACGAGCAGGTCAAGGCGATGGCCGCCTACGTCGCGACCCTCGGCGCCGGCCCCGCCATCCCGAGCGAGAGCCTCCTCTCGAGCGGCGACGACGTCGCGTCGGGTGCCGAGCTGTTCCGCATCAACTGCGCGATGTGCCACAACGTCGCGGGAGCGGGCGGCGCCCTCACCGAGGGCAAGTTCGCGCCCGACCTGAAGAACGTCGACCCGGCGCACGTCTACGAGGCGATGGTCACCGGCCCGCAGAACATGCCCGTCTTCAGCGACCTCAACATCACGCCCGAGGACAAGGCCGACATCATCGCCTACCTCGAGTACCTCAACGACAACCCGTCGCCCGGCGGTCTGGAGCTCGGCAGCCTCGGCCCCGTCGCGGAGGGCCTGTTCGTCTGGATCTTCGCGCTCGGCGCGATCGTCGGGGTGACCGTCTGGCTCACCTCGAAGGCCAACTGACCGCCCTGCGCCCGCACCTGAGTAGATAGAGAGCACACGAGCATGGCAGACCACGGCTCCACCCCCGGGAAGGACGTCGCGATCCCCGTCGACGCCCCCGGCACGGCCGTCGTGTCCTCCGACGCGATCGAGAACCCCGGTTTCCCGCCGTACCGCCCGCGCGTCAGCGACGTCGACCCGAAGAAGGAGCGCGCGAACGAGCGTCGCGTCGCCTGGTTCTTCTGGGCGTCCATCGTCGGCAGCGTCTTCGCGGTCGTCGCCTACTTCGCGTTCCCGATCGACGCCGCCGACCCGGGTTCGATCCGCGTCAACAACGCGCTCCTCGGTCTCGGCATCGCGCTCGCGCTGCTCGGCATCGGGTTCGGCGCCGTGCACTGGTCGCGCACGATCATGGACGGCCACGACCTCGTCGAGGACCGCAACGCCGGCCACCCGCCGGCCGAGAAGTACGAGAAGCGCGCCGGCGCCGCCGAGGTCTTCTCGCTGGGCAACAAGGAGTCGGGCTTCACCCGGCGCAAGCTGATCCGCAACTCCCTCATCGGCGCGCTCGTCGTGTCGCCGCTCCCGGCGGTCGTGCTCTTCCGCGACCTCGCCCCGGCGGAGGACCCGGTGCAGCTGCTCAAGCACACCCTGTGGGAGAAGGGCACGCGCCTCGCGCGCGACCCCGACGGCACGCCCATCAAGGCGTCGGATGTGACGCTCGGCTCGGCGTTCCACGTGATCCCCGAGGGCCTCCAGGACCTGCACCACGGCAAGCTGGAGGAGAAGGCGAAGGCCGCCGTCCTCCTCATGCGTCTCAAGCCGGAAGACCTCAAGGTCTCCCCCGGTCGTGAGGACTGGAACTACCAGGGCATCGTCGCGTACTCGAAGATCTGCACCCACGTCGGATGCCCGGTCGCGCTCTACGAGCAGCAGACGCACCACCTGCTCTGCCCCTGCCACCAGTCGCAGTTCGACATCA
>Ga0065721_10048859_pt1 | contig 69779 bp, 57 predicted proteins | sample Mesricmetagenome_FD_59108 | JGI IMG/M metagenome (GOLD analysis project Ga0065721, IMG submission 59108) | Mesophilic microbial community from rice straw/compost enrichment Sample: eDNA_1 v2 (version 2) | ecosystem: Engineered > Solid waste > Grass > Composting > Bioreactor | place: USA: Davis... | reverse complement strand
TTCTTTGGGCGAAGGAGGTAAAGCGTGAAGGTCGTTGGGAGTCGGACGAAGCGCTGAGCAGCAAAGCCATAGCAGAAACTATCGTACCAGCAGGAATGAGCGGATCCCGAAGCGAAGCGCCTTGGATCCGTGCATAGAAAAGGCTTTGCAATCAAGCGCAAGGAAACTCCCTGACCGAAAGCTTGCCTCCGCAGCCAATGCCGTCATCGCTCCGGCTGAGCCTTATCGGGGGTGCAGAACCAAAGCGTGAAGGTCGTTGGGAGCATACGAAGCGCTGAGCAGCAAAGCCATAGCAGAAACTACCGTGCTGGCAGAAACAAGCGGATCCCGAAGTGAAGCGCCTTGGATCCGCGCATAAAAGGCTTTGCAATCAAGCGCAAGGAAGCTCCCGGACCGAACGCTTGCCTCCGAAGCACTTCAAACCGGGCAGCAAGCGAAAAGGTGAATTCACAGAAAAATCGTACCTTAGGACAACATAAACGAGTAACCATGCATATCCAACGTAACACATTTGTCCTCGCGGCAGCACTGACATGCTTAGTGGCGTGCCAGAGCGGCAATCAGCGCCGCGACCGGGAAGAGTCGCTCGCCTCAGCGGATAAACAGGAACAGAAATCCTGTTTCCTGCGGCTCGAAGGTCAGGAAAAACAGGATTCCTCGTACATCCAGTTGGTGGTAAGGGATGAGACAGTGAGCGGCGTTTACAACGTTATTCCTCATGAAAAAGACGCACGGCGCGGGACTGTTATGGGAAAAACGGAAGGTGATGTCATCGATCTGGTATGGATATTTACGCAGGAAGGCAAGCAGGATACCATGCGCGTCGTATTTCGGAAAGAGGGTGAAAAGCTGCTCCGTAAACCGTTGTCGGTGGATGCTGAAACGGGCAGGCAGGTTACCAGGGACAGCAGTGCATTTACCGAGGCTTATGAGCCTATAGATTGCTTAAGCGAACAATAAAAAGGGGGGCATTCTTAAGAACGGAAGATGCTGTGCTGGCTTGCGGTAAAAAGGTCCCTCCAACAGCGGTTCATGGCCGTTGATGGGTCTGCTGCCGCCATGCCGGCATAGGGATAAAGTAACACGACTTGTTGCCGGGCGACTTCGGCGAGGTGTCTGCTTTGGGCACTGACGGCTGAACGGGCTTCAGGGGAAATGTCGCCGCGCTGCACAAGCTCCTGCCAGGATGCATCCAATACCTGGTAAAAGATGTCCCTCGCGGTATTGATGTATGCATTGGCGTCAATGGGCAGGTTCATCAACCGCTCTCCGGCATGGGCTTCGAGACATTCGATAAAGTGACGTGCTATACCCAGTGTATTGACCGCCAGGGTGGCTTCGGCAAATTGCTGGAATGGATACCGGTAGATCGTTTGCGGTAGCTTGGCATGTTGTGAACCGATGACAAAAGCATTCGTGGCCGGCACCCATACGTCAGTCACCTTAAAGGAGTGGCTTGCGGTGGCTTTAAGGCCGAAGGCATTCCAGTCATCGATTACCTGGACGTGCTCGCGCGGCACGAAGAATGATTTCACCAGCGGTTGTCCGTCTTCACCCGGCACGGGCTGCCCATCCTGCTCGATAACGCAATTGGCGGTAAAATGGGTCAGGTGTGGCGCGCCTGTCGCATAACGCCATCTACCGGTTATCCTATAGCCGCCGTTATCAACCATTGCTGTACCTGACGCCTGTCCGCTTCCGCCCAGACAGACGGATGGCGTTGCGAACATTGTGGATGATACGGAGGAATCCATGAATCCGACAAAGAGATTAGCTCCTGCACATAAAGTGACCGTCCATCCCAGGCTACCGTCGATCCGGGCAAGTTCTTCTTCCAGGCGTACGCCCTCGGGAACGGACAGCTCCAGGCCACCTAACTGATGCGGCACAAATAGCTTAAACCATCGGTTTGCGTATACCAGGGCGAGCTGTTCTTCCGTAAGGTGTCCAAGTCTTTCCGCTTGGGCAGCCAACCGGCGTAGTACTTCTGCGGTGTTTGGTGCGATTCTCATTGTCCCCGGATAATCCGCCTCCATTGAAAATAGCCGAAAACAGCTACAATAAACAAGAATAGGGTCAGCAGGGCATATAAATGGAGTCCCTTGTAAGCCAACAGTGGGATGGCAAACGCGTTACTGATATTGAGCAGTACCCAGTTTTCAATTTTCCGTTTGGCAAGCAGCCACATACCGGCCCATGCGGTAGCCGTCACCCAAGCGTCCCAGACTGGAACGGTTGAATCGGTAAATCCTCGGAGTGCGCCATATAGTAAGGGAAAACCTATTGTTACAATAAGAATGGTTATTATCCACTCCCGTTTTGTGGAGTAAGAGGCCTTTACCGGTGCTTCATTGCGGCGGGTTACCCAGTGTGCCCAGCCGTAGATGCTCATGACCAGGTAGTATCCGTTGAGCAGGATTTCGGCATAAAGCCCGGCCTCAAAAAGTACATAAATGGTAATGAGGATGCTGGCCATGCCGAACGGATACAGCAATACCTTGTTTGACTTGGCCAACAGAACCTGCACAACACCGCAAATGACACCTACCCAATGCAAAAGCGGTGTCCCGGCAAGTTGCTGAGCCAATTCGGTAAGCCAGCCGGTTAAGCCTGCAGCTCCCGTCATACTCAAACCGATTCGAGTGCGCTCTCAAGTTTCAGTATGGCTGCTGAGCGTTCCCGTGTTTCACGGCATAGCTGCTCATCGGTAGCGATGGAGCGGCCAAACGATGGAATCATCTCCCGTAACTTACTGAGGTATTGAGCTGTCTTGGCCCGGTCAGGGAAACACCGGGCGAGCAGGTCAACCATAATGGATACGGAGGTTGAAGCACCGGGAGAAGCTCCCAGCAGCGCGGCGATCGATCCGTCGGAGCTACTCACAACTTCAGTGCCGAATTCAAGCACACCACCGTGTTTCTCGTCTTTTTTGATGACCTGTACACGCTGGCCTGCAATCTCGAGTTCCCAATCTTCTTTCTTCGCCGTAGGTACATACTCACGCAACGCCGCCAACCGGTCTTCAGGGCTTTGGCGCACTTGGTTGATCAGATATTTAGTCAAGGGAATATTGTCTAAACCAGCCGCCAGCATTGGCCGTATATTATTCAGTTTGATGGACGCCGGCAGATCCAGCCACGAACCATTCTTCAGAAACTTGGTAGAGAATCCGGCGTAAGGACCGAACAGCAGCGCGGTCTTTCCGTCAATCACCCGGGTATCCAGGTGAGGGACCGACATGGGAGGAGATCCAACCGCTGCCTTTCCGTAAACCTTGGCACGGTGACGTGCAATCACGTCCGGGTTCGTACATTTCAGCCATTGGCCGCTCACGGGGAATCCGCCGAACCCCTTGGCTTCTGGGATGCCTGACTTTTCCAAGAGCAGCAATGAGCCTCCACCCGCCCCAATGAAGACAAACTTAGCAGAGACCGTGCGCTTCTTATCTGTTGTCAGGTTCCTCACGGTTACGTTCCAACGGCCGTTGCTCGCACGCTCTATGTCACGCACCTCGTGCGCTAAACGCAGCTTGATATCTTTTTGTTGAATAAGATGCAGGAACAACGCCCTCGTCAATGCGCCGAAGTTTACGTCGGTTCCGATATCAATCCTGGTCGCAGCCAATACCTCATCAGCTTTACGTCCTTCCATGACCAACGGTACCCATTGTCTAAGTACCTCATGGTCTTCGGTGTATTCCATTCCCTGGAACAAATGGTGTTCCCGCATAGTTTCATACCGCCTGCGGAGGAACGTGACGTTTTCCTCCCCGAACACAAAACTCATATGCGGAATGGCCCGGATAAATTGCTCAGGACGGTCAACCAATTTATTGGCAACCAAATATGACCAGAACTCCTTGGAGACTTCAAAGGCTTCGGCGATCTTAATAGCTTTGCTGATGTCTACGGAACCATCTGGCCTCTGGGGGGTATAATTCAGTTCGCACAGTGCAGAGTGTCCGGTCCCGGCGTTGTTCCAGGCATCCGAACTTTCAGCTGCTACTTCGTCAAGCCGTTCAAAGATCTCTATGCTGGCACGCGGGTGCAGCTCATTGATCAGTGTGCCCAGCGTGGCGCTCATAATCCCTGCGCCGATAAGAATAACATCCACCTCATCGGCGGTTTTTTTCGTTCTTTTACCCATCTCTTTGTAATTGTCGCAAAAATAGTGACACAAATCTGTTAATCTTCAAATTTTCGTTATTAATTACAAAACATTAACAAATTGCGTGTTTGCGTAACGGTTTAAGGGCGCGTGGGGCGGGCATCCCGAAAAAAAAATTAAAAAAAATTTGCTAAAACGATTTTTGTTTGTACCTTAGCTCTACAAACCAATAAGACAATTAATTAACCTTTTAAAACACAACCAGTATGAACTGTTTATCTACTTACGTTACGATCAACTGCGACGGATAACCTAACCGACGGTATCGTGTCCATAATTTAATTTCTTGCTAACAACCAACCGTTAAGCGATCAGGCACTTGCCACGGATGTCCGGCTGTATGATACTTGCAGGTATTCAGCTGATAGCATCTGCTGATTCGCCCTCGCTAAAACGTTTAATTGCAGAACAATCGCGTTTTTCTGCTACAAACTGATATACCTTGATTATGAAAGCACAAGTGTGTTGTATGCTTCTGTTGCTTGGCATTTGTCCCTTGCTGAACTATGGTCAATCCGTCCCGCCTTCGCCCGATATGACGGCAGACAGTGTCCGTAACGATTCAACAGTCCGCTTTTTCCCGCTGGACCGTGACCAGTCCATTTTTTCAGACCTTGGCAAGCGATCCGTCAATTCCGTCCCCGATGATCTGGCCCGTTTTCCAGCGATCTCGCTACAACAATATTTAAAGGACCAGGCTCCGGGTCTGTATGTGCAGGAAAACTCCGGCGAGCCGGGAACCGTTCAGCCCATGTTCGTCCGGGGCCTCCCGATGCCCCTGCTGAGTCAAAAGGAGATTTATCAGTCGCAGCCGCTGGTTGTCCTTGACGGTATTCCGCTGGTGGGAGAACACCCGTTTGCCTATGATATTCAGCAATACCAGTTCAACCGGATAGGACCCGCCACCAACCTATTGAGCAACATCAACATGAACAACGTGGCCACCGTCACCGTCCTGAAGGATCTGGCAAGTACTGCAATGTATGGTCCCCTTGGGGCCAATGGGGTGATCTCCATCACCACCAAACAGCCCGGCAACAAACGGAAAATCAGCTTCAATTCATACATAGGGCTTGCGCAGCGCCCCCTGGTGACTACAATCAACGGAGACTATGAAAACGCATTCCGACAGCAATTCTACGATCGCTACACCGCTACGGGCCGGTATTCCGCTGATGACACGTACCCCTTATATCTCAGTGATTCGTTGAACGCCGCTTATTATGGGCCGTCGAACTGGAGTGACACCTATTACCGCAACGGTCTGGTTTATTCTGCCGATGCTGACATTTCGGGCGGAAGCGACCGCGCGAACTTCCGTTTTGCCGTTGGGCACCTGCAAAACCAAGGTGTAGCCGATGAAACGGCTTTGAAACGGTACAGCGCATTCTTTAACATCAACATGAAGCCGGTCAAATGGCTGCTATTCTCAGCCATGATCAATGGAAACCGTGTGCTGAGAAACCGTAACCGTTCACTGCGCGACCGGTTTGCTACCATGTCGTATATCCCTGACCTGTCTTCCCCCTTGGCGCCTAACAATGAGATTTATGATCAATACCTTCATCAATTCGACAATAGTTTTGACAATAATGCCACCAATATCATTGAAGGGCAGGCCAAGCTGATTTTCGACTTTAACCGGCTGAAAGTATCTTCCCGAATGGCCGTGGATTACAACGAAGGGTATCGCGACCTTTTTTATCCGCGCACCTTGATGGAGGAGAACAGCTTCGCATCCAATTATTACGGATACAACCAGCGGTTATTGTGGGATAACTTTGCATCCTATGATGTCAATATGGGTACGGGGCAATCGTTGTATCTGGAGGCGGGTGGAACACTACAGTGGGATGCCTTTAAGTACAATTATGCATACGCCTACAAAGGGATCAACGATTTCATCAAAATCAATCTGCTGGAGTCTGACCCAAATAACGGCAACTACCTGAACCCCCTGGCATTCCCCCGCGAATTGGTGTACAAGTTCCTGGATTACACCAAACAGAATCTCATATCCTTTTATGGCCGGGCCTCCTATAACTTTGCTAATAAATACACGGTGTCGCTGCTGCTGCGCTCTGATGCGTCTTCCAACGCTCAACCGACCAGCCGTTGGTTATTTGCGCCGGTGCTTTCCCTGGGCTGGAACATAAAGAACGACCTGTTGACCGATCAATCAGTATTCTCGGCCTTTAACCTCCGCGCCAGTGTCGGACGGACGGGTAGGCTCAATACGTTTGACAACTTTTCACAAGGTCCCTCCTACACCACATATATCGGCTACACGGGCAATGTCATTGCAGCTGGCTACAACGGCTTCGGCGTGCTCGCGCGCCCGTATGAATTTGGCTGGTCCGGATACGGAATTCCCTGGGCATATACCGATCAGTTGAATATCGGTCTGGACTTGGGGTTAGTCAATGAACGGATCCGTATCAATTTGGACTGGTATACCAAGTACGACCGCAATCAGCTACTGGGGATTCCATCTTATGCTGAATATGGGTACAGCCAGTCCTATGAAGCGGGAATGGATGTTAACAATACAGGTGTGGAACTGATGATCAGTGCTGACGTCGCCGAGGGCGGGACAGACAAGCTTGGTTGGACGCCTTCATTGACCATCAACTATAACCGGAACAGACTGGTAGCGCTGCCCCGCGGCCTGGAAGAGATTGTGATCAATGACCGCCTCTTCCGGGTAGGCGATCGGATAGACAGGTTCTGGCTGTTGCAAAACGAGGGCATCTACGTGGCGGATCAGGAGGTTCCGGTGGTTGAAGGACGCGCCCGGCACTTCAACGGCATTGCGCTTCAGGCCGGTGACCCCCGTTGGGTCGACGTTAATGGAGACAACGCCATCACCGACGCTGACAAGGTGCTGACCGGCAATATCTTTCCGAAAGTGGTCGGCGGTTTTGCAAACCACATCACGTACGGCAACTGGCAAATGGATGCCAATTTCTACGTAAACATCGGCCGGAACATCTTAAATGCCGAAATGGCCAATCGCTTTGATTTTATCAACAGGGAAGGCACCACGGATATGAACTCGGTCAAGGAAATCACGTTCTGGGAGAAACGTGGGGACTATGGAAAATATCCGCTGTACAATCCCTGGAGCAATGTCATTCCGTACCGCTCTGATCAGGACCTGTTTTTAGAAAACGCTTCGTTCGTCAAACTGCGTACACTGTCCCTGGGATATGACCTAACCGGTTTGCTGAAAGGTCGGTCATCAGCCATTGAACGGCTGTATATATACTGTACAGGTCACAACCTGTTTACGCTTTCCTCCTACTCGGGCCGGGATCCGGAGCTGGTGGATTACATGGGCTACGACACCGGGTACGGGCTGCCCATCCCACGCACCTATACTTTAGGTGTCCGAATGAATCTGTAACCATATGCGTTAGCAACCTGCAAGATTACCATGAACAATAAACTTCAAACAAATAGACGGATAGTTCTCTCGCTGATCAGTGCGGGAGCCCTGGTCGTGACAGTCATCCTGTTGGGTGGTTGCAAGAAAATGCTGGATATCGACTCTTCTCGTGTTGTCGCCGAGGAAAACATGTGGAATTCACTGGAAGATACGCGGGCCGCACTGCTGGGCACTTATGGCCTTACACGGGCTGCACTTGCAGACCATAACGCTTATTGGCTGTATGGAGATGTACGCGCAGGAGAGTTTGCCAGCCCTACGCGCCAGGATCTGCGGGCCATCATTGACAATGACCTGACCGCTTCGTACCCCTCCATTGATGCCCTGTCCGACTGGCGGCGTTGGTATGCGGTGATCAACTCCGCCAACATCTTTCTGGAACGCGCGCCCCAAGTCCGCGAAAAAGACCTTCGGTATTCGGCAAACAACCTGGTAGTGGATATCGCGCAGATCCGTTTCCTCCGCGCCTTTGCTTACTTCTACATGGTCCGCATCTGGGGCGATGTACCGCTGATTACCTCATCCTACGATGGTAAATTTGAAGACAAACCACGCGAAAACATGGACCGCGTATTGGCGTGGGCTGAGCAGGAGATGTTGGCAGCTGCGATCGACCTGCCGCTGCGCTACAGTGTGGACGATCCGCAGCAGCAGGGGGACTATTACAATGCCAATGAGACGCGATGGGACGGAGCGCTGGTCCGCAAACTGACGGTTTATGCCATGCTGGCCCACCTGGCGGCCTGGCAGGGCAACTATCCGGATGCTGCGAATTACAGCAAAGTGGTGCTCGACGCCTACGGCGCCGCGGCTATGGGATACATCAGCACCGCTCACCTGACGGATGCCAACGGTTTCTTCTTCAATAAGCGCACCAACCAGCTGTTCGGTTTTGCATTTGACTGGGGACATGTAGATGCATCCTTTACCGGACACATCGAAGAACTCACCCTTGCCGAACCGGTGGTAAACAAACAGGTCCCGGATATATATCTTCCGAAGGATTCCATCATCACTATCTTCAATGAGGCCGGCGACGAGCGCTTTGCACTGGATACGTTAGGGACGCCGGTCGCAGACCGCTATTTTTCTAATTACCATGGAAAATACCCTATCTTCAGTAAAATAAAATGTATCATGGGCGGCGTCTCCGACCCGTCCTTCCGGATATTCAGCAGCGCAATCGTGCTCACCCGGCTTGAAGACATTACCCTGTTGCGGGCCGAAGCCCTGGCGGTGCTGGGTGAACGGCAAGGAGCAATTGACCTGCTGAATGAGATCCGCACGCGCCGCGGGCTCGACCCCTATAATGAAGACATCAATGGAGACCTGATCAGCAATATTTTCCGCGAACGGCAGCGGGAGCTTATGGGCGAAGGGCATCGCTGGTATGACCTGGTCCGGTATAACCGGATACGCCCTAGCCATCCCGTTATCAGTCAGTTGATCAACAATGGTGGAATCTATTGGCCGGTCTCGCGGACTTTACTCGCACAAAACAACCAGTTGACACAAAACGCTTATTGGCAATAATCATGAGTAACACAAAAAGAAGACGTTTCCCATTGGGGAGTATCTTGTTCACCGGGCTGTTGCTGGCAGCATGCGCAAAGGACGGGGGCTACTATGACCCCGCAACGCTGGAAAAACGCTTCAACGGAGACACCTATGCGTACCTGAAAAGCAAAGCCGGCGTCTATGATTCGTTGATCCAGGTGATTGATCGCATGGAACTGGAACCAACCTTGCGCGACAGCAACATTACCTTGTTCGCACTGACCAATGAAAGCTTCCAGCTGGCCATCGCAAACCTTAATAATATCCGGTTGCTGGCCGACCGTCCGCCCGAATTTCTGGCAACTATTGATCCCCGCCATCTGGATACCATGATTACCCAATATATCATCCGTGGTAAATATCCCACAGACTCTATGTTGCTGCAAGACGGGATCGCGTTGAATGCAGTAAAGCATGGCTATCCCATGCATGCTCAGCTGGCGCGCACCACATCATCGGGATTCCAGGATGGGGGACCGGCTACGATCAACTTCAGCGATACCAAACGCAGTCAGTTCAGACGGAACTGGATAACCACCAATACCGGGTCGATAAACATCGAGACGGACAATGCGTTCGTGCACGTGATCAATAGCGACCATGTTTTTGGATTCGGTGAATTCGTCAGTAGGCTGACCTTTATTCCCCCACCTCCAAACCTCTTTCACACGATCGGCGGCACGTGGAGCACCGAACGGGAAAACGGGGGCGGCCCGAACGCCGTGGAGTCCGCCCAGTATGCCTTTGACGGCAACCGCGAAACCAAGTTTTTGCTAGGCGGTTTCAATGGGGTGTGGCTGAAATATGAGCTGGATACCCCAGCGGTTGCCGGCGCATATACGATTACCTCAGCCAATGACTTCCCTGAACGTGACCCCATTGATTGGAACCTCCAGGGATCACATGATGACGAAAACTGGGTGACGCTGGACGCTCGGTCGGGCGAAATATTCGAGGAGCGCTTCCAGATGAAGGTATACCACATCAATAACCGGGAGGCATTCAAATACTACCGGCTCAACATCCTCCGCAACCGAAGTGGAGATGCCTTCCAGATGGCAGATTGGTCGGTCAATGCGCCACTTGAGGAAGAACAATAGATAGACGAACTGAGGAAACTTACGACATGACAATCATGATCAGGACACGACATCAAACAGCTATAGCCGCCATGCTGGCAGCCTCGATCTTCATAGGGGGTTGCGAAAAGGTACTGGATCTTCCCGAAGAAAAGGAATTCATCAGCGAGAATATCAATTACGGCTCCCGGATACTTGAACCGATTATCGGCCGCAACAACCTCATGGGACAGTTCAATTCCGATAACTCTTCACTGCCGCTTCGGTTCGAGATTGTCAATGCGCGGTATGGCGACGGACGTCCGGTTACGGACCTGTTTGAAGTACGGCCGACTTATGTATGGACAACGGCCTACGACGGTGACGAGACCTCCCTAGAGGAAATCGAAGCGAAACGGAAACTTGAAGACCGGCCGCTTTTTGAAGTGCGCGAATCGGGGCAGTTTATCTTATGGGCATCAGCCACAGACGAGCTGATCGAACCCCGTCCCACCGACAGTAGCACCCTGGTGCAGGATATCCGCCATTTCGACCTGAGGGTCAGCAACTCCGGCGGAGAAGTATACCTGGCCGACTTTCAACTGATTCCCTGGCGGGAACGCCCTTATTTCCCGGATAACGACATCAATCCCTATACGGGGGACCCGGCTCCTGATCCCGCCGACCCGCTGAATCCGAACAAGCAGGATTATATCCGGCCACGACTCAGCGGTGTTGTCGGAGCCCTTTCAAACAACGTCCTGGTAAGCAACAACAACCAAAAGGATGTTGTGGTCTACATCCGTCCGTTCGAAGGCGGCAACGGACATAACCTGAGGTTTAGGTTTATGGGGCCCGACAGTACCTTTATGAACCCGGACGTATTCAATGAAACCAAGTGGAATGAATTGGTGCATGGCTTCAATATACAGAAAACCGACGAATACGTACAGTACGATGTGGCGTACCCTATTCCATTGGTCCAGACCCAGACACGCTACACCAACAGCAATGGCAGTAATGCCTCCATTGACATCCGATATTCGCGGCGCGGTTTCGGTGGCGGGCTGATCTATGCATCGTTCGGCTTGGATTTCAGCATATTCCGACCGGGCGACTGGGAGATTGTGTTCCATTTCAGAAATGAGCTACCGAAGTTTGAAGATGAATAACCTGATAAATACCTTCAATATGAAGACAGTATACCTCCTATTATGGATGTGCGGGTGCTTGATATCCGTGCAGGCGTACGCCCAGACGAACATCACCGTGACGGGTAATGTGATCGATGAAAACCGGCAGCCGCTGGGTGGGGTAACCGTTCTTAGCGGGCAGCCGCTGCGCGCGTTGGGAACCACCGATGAGAATGGCAATTTCCGGTTTTCGGTACCGGCCGGTGCGACGCTGGTGTTCCGCATCATCGGCTACCAGGAACGGTCCATGAGTGCCGGCAACGGGCGCACCAGTTTGCGCATCCAGCTGGCACCGGATGCCAGTGCGCTGGAAGAGGTGGTCATACGGGGTTATCAGAAACGGTCCAAGGAACTGAGCACCGGCTCTTCGTTCACGCTGGGTGAAAAAGACCTTCCGGATGTTCCGGTTGCCAACATTGAAACGCTGCTCCAGGGACGGGTACCGGGCATGAACACCCAGTTGAACACGGGAGCACCCGGATTCCGGGGTTCCACTCAGATCCGCGGACTGTCCACGGTCTCCATGACTGGAACCGGCGACCAGTCATTCCTGCAGCCGACCTCGCCGCTTTACGTCATTGACGGAATCCCGATGGATGCAGACCGGGCCACTGAATATGGTTTCCAACAGCAAGGTCCGGGCATCAGTCCGCTTTCCATGATCCCGCAGGAAGACATCGCCAGCATCGAAATCCTGAAGGATGCTCAGGCCACGTCCCTGTACGGATCCATGGCCGCCTACGGGGCAATCATCATCACTACAAAACGGGGCAACTCACCCATTCCGCGGGTACGCTATACGCATAACTCATTTGTCCGCACACCACCGAAGCTCCGGGAGACCTTGGGGGGTAATCTGGAACGCCAGCTGAAGCTGCAGCAGATCTATGAAAACGCACAGGACTATTTTGACATCTGGCGGATTTCATCGGAAGCCTATTTCCTGTCCGACAGTCTCAACGCATATTGGAACAACTCCACCAACTGGCAAGACTACTATTACCGGACGCAATACAATCAAAGCCATAACCTGCACATTGACGGTGGCGACCAGCTGTTCAATTACAAAGCGAACGTTGGTTATTTTTCCGATCAGGGCATTATCAAAAACACGGGGTTTACACGGTATAACGCCAATCTCCGTATGGAATATCAACCGGAAGACCGCCGATTCCAGGTCATCGGCGCCGCTTTTGCGCAAATCGGCAAACAGAGCGTGGGCGATGGCGTGGGCATGCTGCAAACCGGCGTGGCCTCTAACGGTTTATCATCCACCCTTCTTCCGCCGCCATCGTTTTACCAATCTGGGGGCAGCCACGCATCCGCGTTGAACACAAGCAACAACAACGCTACGCGATTGATCCGGACCAACCTGGAAGGCAGCTACCAATTCATCGAGGGACTCAGGGCCAGCACGAGTGTGAGCTACGAGTTCGAGTCAAAAACCGAGGACACCTTTACTCCGGCTGCAGCTAATAACCAGTTCGCGCGTGTATATGCCTACAACGGGCGTACCACACAGTTGTATAACCGGAATAGCCTGAATTATTCAACCACGTTGAATGAAAATCACAACCTGTTTCTCAACTTCTTCAATGAGTTTCGGATAGCCGGGCGCCAAAGTGCCATATCCCGGCAGGAACGCAGCCCCAATGACCAACTGCAGGGCCCCCTGGGATTTGACGGGTTTTCGTCCAGGGGCGGTGGTTTACTTAATGACTATACCGATGAGCGGGCTGCCTCATTTGCCTTTGCCGCTTCATACGACTTCAAGAAAAAGTACGTCGTCGACCTTTCGTATCGTCTCGATGGTTCTTCGGCCAACGGATTTGAAAACCTGTATGCCCGCAATCCCGCCATCGGCCTACGCTGGAACTTTGACAAAGAGTCCTTTCTTGAACCGCTGGAATGGTTGGATTACGGCGCGTTGCGCCTGAGCTGGGGGGTCAATATCATTCCAACAGGTACATTGGAGCGTATCTATGGCCGGTTCGACATCACTGGTAATTACAATGGTCAACAAGGAATAGGACTCAATTTTGATCAGATACCGAATCCTGAACTGGCACCGAAAACCAATACGCAGTATAATCTCGGACTGGACTTCTCCTTGTTCAGCGGTAAACTGGAGGTAATCTACGACACTTACTACAAACGGGTGGAGAACGAGCTGTTCGAACAGTTACTACCCAATACCACCGGCTTTACCAAATTATTCAGCAACGGCGCGGGTATTGCTAACTACGGACATGAACTGTTCCTTATGATCCGGCCGCTCCGCCTAAACAGCGATTTCAGCCTCTCATTCTCCGTAAACGGTGCCTATAACAAGGATGTGCTTCTTACATTGCCCGAACATTACGGAGGCCAGTTCATCCGTTGGGAAAACGATGTGAACAACCACTTCCAGCACGTCATTCTTCGCGTGGGCGGCTCTACCCTGGCAAACTACCTCCGCCTTAACGATGGGGTATATACTACCGACGGAGATGTACCAGTGGACCCGGTAACCGGCTTGCGGTATCAGACTAACGGGGAGTACTTCAAAGGCGGTGATCCCATCCTCCGTGACCTGAATGGCGACTATCTCCTTGATGGGAACGATTACGCACGGACAGGTAACTCCCAGCCGCTGTTTACAGGCGGGGCTTCCATCCTATTGACATACAAAGGGTTTTCATTCAATCTCAACGGTTCCTTTACCGGGAGACGGACCATCCTGAATAATGCGCTGGCTCAGCGCATGGGGCTTATGGGTAACCCCTTCGGCTATCAGGCCGTGGTGCCCCTGGACGACGTGGATATGTGGCGGCAACCTGGAGATGTGGCGACTTACCCCTATGCTTACGACTACCGCAGGTATGGCACCATACAGCCCTTCCGTTTCGACCAGGACCTTTGGGCTGAAGACGGAAGCTATTTCAAGATCAACAACATTGTGATCGGTTACATGTTTGAGCGGGACTGGATACGACGCTGGGGACTGGCTAATCTTCGGGTGTACGTTTCAGGTGAAAACCTGCACACATTTTCGGCCTATTCCGGTCCGAACCCGGAAAACGTCACCAATATGGGGCGTGACGTTTCTTCCGGTTATCCCGTGCCTCGTACATACAATGTTGGACTTAATGTTGAATTTTAAGTGTGATACCATGAAGAATAGCATAAAATCAGCAGTATTTAAACATGCAGTGTATGCCATGGCTGCACTTACCCTGACGTGCACCATAACCGCGTGCAAGAAATTCCTGACCGTCGAACCGGTGGACCGGCTTACGGGCAATAACTTTTACCTTTCTATAAACGATGTGGAAGCCAATGTGGCTAACATGTACAGCATGTTCTTCGACAAAATCAATGAAGGCTGGATCATCGGCGGCATCGGGGAAGCCCGGTCCGGCGAGATCTTTGTTTCTCCCGGCGCGAACAATGAAGCCGCGCGGCGCGTGGTGGAAGTCCTGGGCGAAAACGACCTGTGGGCAGCCATGGATCCCAGCGCCCCTTGGGAATGGTACCATTATGAACGAGTCACCAACTGGACACGGTATTATCAGGTCATCCAGACGGCCAATATCCTGATTGACAAACTGGAAGAAGGCATTCCCGGTGTCGGAGAAACGGATAAAAACCGCTACCTGGCGGAAGCCACGTTCATGCGTTGTTTCACCTATTGGTGGATGGTCCGGCTCTATGGGGATGTCGTGTATTACACTGATCCCTATAATGCTGAGTCACTGCCCAGGGAGCCCATGGTAGAGGTTTTGAATAAATGCATAGCCGACCTGACACCACACAAGGACAATCTGCCCTGGACATTCGCCGACCCGGCCCAGAAGGGCGCCCGCGCTTCCCGCGGCAGTGTGATCGCATTGCTGATGCACATGAACATGTGGAATGCCGGGTTTGACCGGAATAACCGCGAAGCCTATTACCGTCAGGTGGCCGCCCTGGGCACGGAGCTTATCCAAAGCAATGCCTACCGGCTCTATCCACTGACTGAGGAAGGTTGGGGTACGGTAATGAAGGGAAGGTCTGATGAGAGTCTGTTTGAGTTTTACCGCAGTATCAACTACGGAGACAACAATGCTGCCCTGGCCCCTTTCGGTGACCATTTCCTGCGCTGGCCCTACAAATTCCCGCGCTTTAACAACCAGATCAGTCACTGTTATTTCATTGATACGTATATGGCCAAGCTCTATCCGACGGGCATCGCGGACAAACGGGCTGACTTCTGGTTTGAAGACATGCTTTCCAACAGCGGGCAGTTCGTTGCCGCCAAGTTCGCGTTCAACGTCTATGCCTCAGGTAATGAGGACGCCAATCCGGACAATACTTTTCTGATCTTCCGGTATGCCGATGCCATCCTGCTGCATGCGGAAGCTTTGGCTGAGTTGTCCCGTGACAATGAGGCCATCGCTTCACTCAATATGATTCGGGAACGGGCGGAGGCGACACCTTATAGCGGAAGTGGCGGCCAGGATCTCCGTGACTTTATCTTCTGGGAACGATGCCGCGAATTATTCGGCGAAGGGCACCGCTATTTTGACCTGGTGCGCACCCAACGGATCATGAATTCCGCTTTTGCCCGTAACCCGCTGAATTCGGACCAGTACAACCGGCGGGCATGGACCTGGCCCATCGACCAGTCGGCCCGCAACAACAACCCCAGGATCGTTTTGAATGAATATTGGCTTACCCGGTAAATTTTAGCTATAATGACGAAGTTATCACGAGTTTTCAATGGAATCACACCAGCTGGTCTGCTGCTGGCCGTCTGCGGTCTGCTGACTGCTGCGTGCAGCAAAGATGACTACTATACCGACGGCGGCCGTGCCAATCCCTATTTCAACGGTTCCATCCTGGAATACCTTGAATCCCGACCGGTCGAGTTTGATACGATCGCTCAGATCGTCCGTCTGGCCGGGCTGGAAGAAGCGTTCACTTCTGAAGAGCTTACCTTCTTCGCTCCAAGGGACGAGGACATCAAAGCACTGATCGGACAAGTGAACTACAGCGGAACCGACCCATTGCTGATGGGCGGCGTCAACCAGCAGCTGTACAATTTAGGTCTGGACACCATCCGGACCTTGGCAGATGTGGATTCGGCCATCTGGAGCAAGTACCTGCAACGGCACATGTTCCGGGGGAAAAACCTGCTGATGGATTATCCGCAGATTGATTTCGATGTGCTTACTACATTTGGTGGACAGAACTATTATGCGTATAACCAGACCGTCAGTAACATCGGGGTGGTCTACCACGATGCGGTGACCGACGCCGGTAAGCCGACCGAAACCCGGTTGAAGTATCAGGGATACCGGCAACTGCACATTTCATACATCTTCAATGTATCTCAACCGAACACTTGGTTCGTAGTGCCGGTGGCATCATCAGACATCCAGCCGAACAATGGGGTGGTACACGTGCTGGATTATACGGTGGGTGTCTTCGGGTTCAGCACCGATGAGGTGTTCGCTGATATCATACAAAGTAAACGATAAATCAATCAGATGGATATGAAACCAATAATACGATACTTGTATGACCTCTGTGCAGTCGCATTGCTGGGACTGTGTCTGGGATCATGCGCAGAGGAAGAAGTGCTGAATGAACCCTATGCCCCCGGGAAACCGTCCCTTGGCATAGAACTGAACCAGGCGCAGGCACCTGTTCCGTCCGCCGGCCTGCCGGGAACGGAGGTCACCATCACCGCTTATGGCCTGCAGCAGTACCGGGATGAGCTGATCTTCCGGTTCAACGGCGAACAGGCTACAATCACGGAGGTTACCGACAGCCAGATCAAGGTAATTGTGCCGGATTACGCCAGCACAGGCATTACCACCATCTCCATTGGGGATGTGGTGATCTTCGGTCCCCTGTTTTCCGTAACGGGGAAGATCAGTGTTGACCCGACCTTCAACGTGACGCAGGGAACTAACGGCGGTGTGGAAAAGATCATCACCACTGCCGATGGGCGGATGCTTGCCGTCGGCGCCTTCACCAATTTTGACAACCGTGGCACCATCCGCCCGATCAACCGCATCGCCCGCACCTTTGCCGACGGCACGTATGATGCAAGCTTGCGTTCCGGTACCGGCGCAAATGGGGTAATCGGTGATATTGTCCCTTTTAACAACGGCTACCTCATCTCCGGCGCGTTCAGTGGTTACGCGCAACGGGGAACCGACATCAGCAATCTAACTTATATAAACGGAAACGGCACCATTGATACGATGGGAGTTCACCCTTTCCGCCGCCCTGATCAATTGGATACGGTCAAGTACTACCCTTCGTTCAACGGTGGGTTCGATCAGTGGGTTGACGCCCTGTACCCCCAGGGCAACAAGGTCGTGGTAAACGGGAGTTTCCGCTACTATATCAGTCGGCGCTATGACCAGCCGAACCGCTTGGAAACGCGTGATTCAGTGATCATGGACAGCGTGGAGGTCAGGCAGTTTGCGCGGCTGAACGCGGACGGCAGCCTGGACAGCACGTACCGCTTCGACCGGGCTGCGGGCCAGAGTTGGGAAGGAGGTAACGGCGAAGCCCGGAGCAGTCTGATTACCGCCGGCCCGAATGCCGGCAAACTCATGGTATATGGTTCGTTTACCCGTTTCGATGGCCAGCAGAAAGGTTATATACTGCGTCTTAACGCTGATGGCACTATCGATGACACCTTTAATCCCGGAGGATCGGGGGCCGATCAACGGATCCGTAAGCTGTTCTATAATCCATCTACCGGACGCTATGTCATTGCCGGCGATTTCCGCAACTACAATGGGCAGCCGGCCAATCGCCTGGCTTTGCTCAACGAAGATGGATCATTGGATGCATCATTCGTGGCCAAGGAATTTGAAGGAGGGGGACCAACCTTCATCAAGCAGCTCAGCGATGGAAAAATCATTGTAAGCGGTGACTTCCGAAGTTACGCGGGTTATGCCCGGAACGGGTTCATGGTGCTGGATGAACAGGGAGACCTCATCCCCGGATACAACGCCACCGGTATTTTTGAAGGACAGATCGAGGACATCATGGAAACCACTGCGGCCAACGGGCAGCGGGCTTTAATGATATACGGATACTTCTCCATATTCAATAGTACTTACACAAACAACATCGTCCGGATCATCATGGAATAACCGGTATTTATAAAGAGCTATAATCCTTTAAGCATGATAAGTAAACGTTCATATATCCAGACACGCACCTTCCTGCCCTTGCTTGGCATCCTGTTCTCAGCCCTATGGGGGTGCAATGAAGAATTCTCACGGGTGATACCGGACGTCCAGTCGGAAGATTCGGTAGACGTCGTGTTCGGGTCCCCGCGCGTGCTGTATATCATTGCCGACGGCGCCCGCGGTCAGTCCGTGCGCGATGCCGACCTTCCAGCCATCAGCTACCTGCTACCGAGAGCCATTTATTCCTGGGAGTCGCTGGCCGATGAGGAAACCTCACCGGAGAATGGCACCAATTGGGCCGATATGCTTACGGGTGTTCAAAAAAACAAGCATGGGGTTGTAGGGAATGACTTTTCAAACGCCAATCTGGAAGATTTCCCCCTGCTTTTCCAACGTATCCAGAACGCGCTTCCGTCCAGTAACGTACAGGTCTATACCGCCTCCCAGCCGTTTTTCGACCATATGACGGATGGAGCGGACGAACGGGCATTGCTGACCGATGACGACGCGGTTACATCATCAGCCGTGACCGGGCTTGGCATTGATAGCGTAACGATGATAACCGTGCATTTTACCGAGGTTGATGCCGTAGGGGCTCAGTACGGATATGATCTTTCCGTACCACAATATGCCGAAGCCCTCCAGCGGTTTGACGCCCGCATAGGCCAGCTCCTGACGGCTATGCAAAGTCGCCCCGACTATGGCCAAGAGAACTGGATGGTGGTGGTTACCTCCAGCAAAGGCGGGGCATACACCATTCCGGATGAAGAGAATGACAACACCATTTTTAGCAATCCGGAAGTGAACACCTTTACCATTTTTCATTCACCCCGCTACCTGACGCGTATCATCAACAAACCTTTTCTCGGTATCCGTTACCAGGGCGACTTCGTACGCTTCCAGGGCTTGCTGCAGGGCGAGGTGACCGCGGGTGACAACGACTATTATAATCCGGACAGTACCGCATTTACCATTGAATTGAAGGTCAAAAAAAACCCGGGACCCAACAACAACTACCAATACCGGTTCCCCGCCCTCTTATCAAAACGCGCACGCTGGAACTGGGACGACGTGGGTTGGACGATTTTCCTGGAAGATAACTTCTGGATGTTCAACGCCCGCGGCCTGGGAGGTAATGTGGGGCAGACCCGGGGAGGTACCCTAGCCAATGCGACCTGGAACAGCATCGCCGTTGTCGGTGAACTGCGCGAAGACCGGCGCTATATCCGTACGTATACCAACGGGCAGTTTAATAATGAAGTGGACATCACGAACTACGGCAGTATCGAGAATGACTTTCCGCTCATCCTGGGTGGTCGGGAACAGGAAGGCCAGGCCGATTGCTTTATCAGTGACGTGCGCTTCTGGAAAGTGGCTCTGCCTGAGGATATCATCCGCCAATATTCGTGTGAAACCAGTGTGCCGCAGGATCATCCTTACTACGATTTCCTAGCAGGTCTTTGGCCGGTCGTTGGATCCGAGGGGAATACCATCCTCGACGAGGGTCCGTTTGGCAGTCACATGACATTAGATGGCGGTGACCTGATCCGTGAGGCCCAAGCCGACTATGTCTGCGCCCCCGGCTCGGCTGAGCTGAGCCGTACTGTACCGCGCAATGTGGATATTCCAACACAGATCCTGACGTGGCTGAAGATTCCCCGGCAGGAAAGCTGGGAACTGGACGGAAGGGTATGGTTAGACCGCTAATAACTTGACAATGCAAAAAACGAAACACATCAACCCGGGAATCCTGTGGTTAGCCTGCACCGCGGTCCTCTTCAGTATGGCTTGTTCCCCGCAGGATCTGGAAGAGTTTAGTCTTGAGCAAACGACTCCTGCTGTGGTAACATCAGACAGCACCCCCCGCGGCGTGCATAAAGAAGGAGAACACATCCATGTTCCATTAAAGATCGATCTGTCCCGACCTGCCGGAAAATCATTTCAGGTGGAACTGCAGCTTATTCCCGATACGATCGATCAATTGATCGCGAACGGCGCGTTGGACAACGCCGTAAGCATACCCACCGATCAGCTCGCGGCCCCAAATGCCGTGACCGTACCCTTCGGGGCAGACAGTGCCTCCTTTACCATATCGGTTAACCTCGGTTTTGCTGAACGCAACTTCGGCCGAAACATCGCTTTTGCGTACCGCTTACAAAATCCTGGAAAAAACAATGAACTGGATCCGGCTGGCAGCGGCGGGGTGGTCGTCCTGAACACGCTGGATATCCTGGACCCCGCTGAAATCCGTTTTCTGTCTATTGCCAATGGTGGCGGCGGCCAGCTGAATTTGACGCAGGGCCAGCATTACTCGGTCACATCGGCCGGAGTGACTATTCCGCTGGGCATTTCGCTTAATGGTGTACCAGGACCAGCCTTCACGGTACGGGCCGGGGTTAACAATGACACCGTGAGCACCTTGATCGCCAACGGTGCGCTGCCGGAAAATACAGCCGTACTGAGCGCTGACCAATACGTCTTGGACACGGTTATCCAGGTACCCAGCAATACGACGAGCAGAGAATTGACATTGAGCATCCCATGGTCCGTTATGGATCAGCACTTAGCTACGCCCATCGCATTGGTGGTCGAATTAAAGGACCCTTCCCGGCATGTGCTGCACCCTACGGACCACGTCGTGGTCATCCACGTAGATCCATCGGTCAACCTGGACAACAATTCCTTCCTCAACGGAGAAGGAACCGGCCTGAAAGCCGAGTATTTCCGGCAATGGCAATTCCTGGATTCGGACGGACGGCAAGCAGACCTGATACGGCTTGATGAGCAGATCAACTTTACCGGAGGTTGGCAGCCCTTCCCCGAAGCGGACGACGATTGGTCAACCCGATGGACGGGTGAGTTCTTCGCCCCGGTTACCGGTGAATATACGTTCTACCAGACACGGTGGGACGATGGGGCGCGCCTCATTATCAACGGTCAGCCGGTGGTCGACGACTTCACCACCGAATGGGACCAGCCGGACCGCTTCGGCACCATCCACCTGGAGCGCGGCCAGCGATATACCATCGAAGCGCATCACCGGGAAAACTTTGGCGGACAGCAGGCCGTATTGGAATTCGAAGTGCAGTCAGCGGGCGTCGAACGGCAGGTGGTACCAAAAACATTGCTTTATCCGCCAGCGGATTTCAACCCTTAGGAAGTTAGAGATTACCATTTGATCGATTAATCATGACAATGCAAATCAATAGACAATACATGAAAAGGATCCTGTTTACCGGGCTGGTTTACGCTTTGTTCGCGGCGGCATGCAGCAAGGAAGACGTTCCTCCTCCTGTGGTGGAAGAACCCAAACCAACAGCACTGTTCGAATACGAACAAATAGCAGCCAATGACCCGTTTTCGTATGCGTTTACCAACGGCGGCACGAACTACTCCCTGGTCCGATGGGAGTTCGGCGACGACAGCGTGTCGCTGGAAGATTCACCCTCCCATACGTTTCTGCGAACGGGTGATTACCGCGTGACGCTGCGGACGGAGAACGGCCAAGGTTTTTGGGCGGAGAGCGAAACGATGATCAATATCCGTCCGGACAGTATCATGGAAATCAGCACAAAGCCGTCGGCGGATGGTAGTCTGAACCTTTCAGTTGACAGCGAAATGGAAGTCGACAGCATTTTTTGGTACAATGGTGTGGGCATCGGCGGTGAATTCCTGGGTAACTCCGAAACGCTGAACATCGCGGTAGCGACCGGTCAGTTCGAGAATTATACGCTGCGCGTCAAAACGCCAAAGGGTTCCATTGCCCAAATCTCCCGCCTGCTGACGGATCTCGGTATTGTCCGTGACCTGACGAATCAGGGGGTTTTCCGCGTTTCCCGTGATAATGACGGAGGCCAGTTTGCGGGGGAAGGTTCCCTGAAGCTTATCGACAACAATACGGAGACGAAATTCCTACAGGGCGGATTTTCGGGTGACCTATGGTTTGAACTGGAGTATTTCGAGCCCGTTATTCTCGGCGCTTACACGTTTACTTCTGGAAACGACGCGCCGGAACGGGACCCCAAAAACTGGAAACTGGAAGGTTCAATGGACCGTCAAAACTGGGTTTTGCTGGATGAGCGAAGCGACCAGGTATTTGATGAACGGTTTCAGACGAAAACTTTTACGTTTGAAAACAAAACGGCTTACAATTTTTACCGAGTCTCAGTCACATCGGTTGTTAACAGTGGCCTATTCCAGTTGGCGGAGTGGCGGGTGTTGCAGCTCCCCCAATAAGCGAATAGCTGAGTCCCTGTCTATTGCCTGAAATATTTTGCCACCATAGCAATGGCATCGTACATATCGAACGGTTTTTTTATGTAATCCTGCGCCCCGCAGGTCTGCGCGATGTAATCAATATTCGGCGCTGAGGAGATCATGATAACCGGTATGTGTTTGGTTTCCGTTTTAGCCTTCAGCGCTTGGCATAGCTCACTGCCGGTGGTCCAGAACAGCCGTTGGTCCAACAGGATTAGACCGACCGGCTGTTCCTCAAGAATCTTGAACATGGATTTGCCGTTGTCAATGATAACTTCGTAATCCTCATACTCCATAATTTCAGCCATCAGTTCTGAAACGTCCTTGTCGTCTTCAATATAAAGAAGCTTGTTTTTCAAAGTAGTAGGTCCAAGTGCGTCAATCCGGACGAGCGCTTACCGCCGTCAGTACAAAACTAAGTCAAATCGCTGAAACTACCAAATCGGCTTTTATGATGCCCGATCGCCGGTTTGAGGGCTGGCCGGACCTTGTCGGCCGGAAGGTTTCCGCTTTTTGAAATTCCGTTTTTTCTTCTGCCTGTCCGTATGCTTTGTTGCTGACGGAACCCCGGCTGGTGATAATGCCGCCATGCCCTCCGGCAAGGGCACTTCATCAACGGTTCTGTCCATGAGCCGCTCGATTGCGGCGAAACGCCGACGATCGCGGTTGTTGACGAACGTAATAGCGGTGCCGGTCCGTTCGGCCCGGGCCGTTCTTCCGATCCGGTGGATATAGTCTTCCGGATCAGGTGGTACATCGTAATTGACTACAAGATCGATTCCCTCTACGTCTATGCCGCGGGAGAGTACATCCGTACCCACCAGAATGGGCAGTTGCTTGTTCTTGAACCGTAACAAGATTTCCTCCCGTTCTTCCTGCGAAAGGTCGGAATGAAAAGGCTGTACAGCAAGGCCCAGTTTTTTCAGTTCCCTGCCCAGGTGTTTGACCTTTTCTTTTGTCGAAGCAAACACGATAACGCTCTGGTATCCGCCGTCCTGAAGGATTCCTTTGAGAAGTGGCGTTTTGTGTTCATCAGCCACGAGGTATTGTTGCTGCGTGATTCCTTCTGCTGGTTTGGAGAGGGATATGGTTACCTGCTTGGGGTCCTTAAGCAGCGTGTTGGCGAAGGTTCTGATTTTCGGCGGCATGGTAGCCGAGAAAAGCAAGGTCTGCCGTTCAGCCGGCAGCTGGCGGACGATACGGTTGATATCGTCCTTGAACCCCATGTCCAGCATGCGGTCTGCCTCATCCAATATCAGATATTTAATCTCCCCAAGGCGGACCGTTCCGGAACTCATGTGGGCGATGAGCCTTCCGGGTGTGGCGATGACGATGTCCACACCGTCCCGGAGTGCCCGCCGTTGCTGCTCATAGCCGATGCCATCTCCCCCACCATATATGGCTATTGAGGTGATTCCTGTGAAATAAGCCAGTCCTTCAACCTGTTGGTCGATCTGTACGGCCAACTCTCGCGTTGGCGCCAAGATAAGCGCGCTGATCGCCGGACGTGTGTCCAGGCGGCAGATTGCATCCATAACAGGAAGCAGATAAGAGGCGGTTTTGCCGGTTCCTGTCTGGGCGCAAGCAATCAGGTCGTGATGGGATTGAATGATCGGTATGGCTTCGGCTTGGATCGGAGTCGGGTTTTTGAACCCCATGCTGTTTAAGCCGTCAAACAGGCTGCTGTCGAAATTAAAGTCACTAAATGTCAAGGTTTCCTAATTAACTTTCAATACTGTCGCAAAAGTAAACAATTCCAGCCGATTATTTAACGGTCAAATTGACCAGTTGACCGACATTGTCAAAATTCCGTTATCTTAACATTAGGGACACGCGGATTTCATGGATATTGCTTTCCTTTGCAAACCGAATGAACGTTCAATTGGAAGAGACGGCAGAAAAAAAGTGTGCGATTTTTGAGAGCACGATTAAACTGGTGAGAGAACGTGGCTTCCATGGAAGCCCGATGAGCCAGATTGCACAGGAAGCGGGCGTTGCGACGGGCACTATTTATCATTATTTCGCTTCAAAGGATGACTTGCTTATAGAGGTGTTCAGGCACTGCAAGCGTCAGATCAGTGCGGCGATGTTTAGGCCGGAAGAGGAACAGCTTCCTTATCCCGAGCGCTTCGTTGCTGTATGGATAAACCTGGTCCGGTTCTACATCCGGCGTCCGGGCGTCCTTAGCTTTATGGAACAGTTCTTCTCGTCCCCTTATGCGGCCACGGTGTATAACAAAAGCTACAATGTCCAAATGCAGAATGAAATGTCGGTCTTCCTTCAGCAGGGGCTCGATCAGGAGATTATCAAACCATTGGATATCAACGTAATCACATCCGCATTCATTGGCACCGCTAACGCTGTTGCTAAACGGCATATTAACGGCCATCATGCGTTTGACGAAGCTTCCATGAACGAAGTGGTCAATATCATCTGGGACGGTATTAAAAAGTAAACTTTTCAGACTAGAACGAATTATGTATAGAAAATTGCGAAGTACCTTAGTTTTTTCATTTGCATTCACACTTGCAGGCGGGCTGGCGCTTGGACAGCAGGACCAGCCCACATTACCGGCTAAAGCCACGCTGGATGATGTGGTTGCCTACGCATTGGAAAACCGGCCGGCGGTGCATCAGGCGTTGATCGACGAAGAGATCGGCGAGCGGGAAATCGCATCGGCTTTATCGGGTTGGTTTCCGCAGATCAATGCAACTGGCTCGTATAACTGGAATGTAAAAATCCCGACTAACGTGATCGGTGGCACGGTAATCCAGATGGGCCAAAAACACAACGCTGCCGCTGTTCTCCAGGCGGATCAGCAGATCCTGAATCCGAGCCTGATGCAGGCATCCAAAGCAGCAAAATACATTCGGCAGCAAAATGCGTTGAATACTGAAAATAGCCGGATCAATACGGTGGTAGAGGTCAGTCGAGCGTATTACGATATACTGACCAGCGAAGAGCAGCTGAACATCATCAAGGAGAACATTGAACGGCTCGAGCGACAGCTCCGCGATGCAAGGGCCCGTTATGAAACCGGCATCGTGGATAAAACGGATTTCAAACGGGCACAGATCACGCTGAGCAATACGCTGGCTGAACAGAAGCGTGTTAATGAATTACTGACGTACAAATACACTTATCTTAAGGAGCTGATCGGGCTACCGGCAGAGCAGCCTATGGAACTGTCCTTTGACGGTGCCTCAATGGAAAGTGAAATGCTCCTTGACACTACCCTCACCGTTGACTATAACCAAAGGGTGGAATTCCGTCAATTGCAGGCAGTACGTCAATTACAGCAGCTAAATACGCAATATAACAAATGGACGTTTCTCCCCACGCTTTCAGCCTTCTATAACTATGCGTGGGATTTCCGGGATGATCGCCTTTCAAATATGTTCAACCGAGACTTTCCCCGTTCGGTGTTCGGGCTAACGCTGAACATTCCGATTTTCCAGGGAGGAAAACGTATCCATGAAATCCGCAGGTCGATGCTGGAAGAGACGCGTATCGATTGGGATATCGTAAACCTGAAAAATCAGATCAACACGGATTATGAGATGGCCATGGCCACCTACCAGGCCAATCTGAATGACTGGCGCGTGGCCCGTGAAAATGTTGCGCTCTCAGAAGAGGTGTATAATACTATCAAGCTGCAATATGATGAGGGTATCAAGACCTACCTTGATCTGATGACTGCTGAAACCGACCTGCGCACGGCGCAGATCAATTACCTCAATGCCCTGTTCGCCGTACTGTCCGGAAAGTTGGACGTACAACGCGCGCTGGGAGTCGTAGATACCGAAAATTAACCCGTATGAAAGGACTGAAAACAAATAGGAATACCGTGAAAATGACCGATATGAACAACCTTAACATCGCAGCGATCTTTTTGATCGGCGCAAGCTTCGTCGCGGCTTGCGGCAATAAACAACAGCAACAGAACCCGGCCGCAACGGGTGCGCAGGCCGTCCCGGTGACCACGGCTGTGGTAACTGAAGAGATGGTGACGGGTATCCGGAACTATCCCGGGAACGTTGTAGCCCTTAACGAAACAGAACTGCGGGCTGAAGTGAATGGCTACATCACCGGGATTTTCGTGGCCGACGGGGCATCAGTTGCCAGGGGTCAAAAGCTCTACGAAATAGACCGCACCCGGTACACCGCCGATACAGAACAGGCGAAATCAAATTTGGCAATCGCCGAAGCCAACCTGGCAAAGGTCAAGCGTGATGTGGAACGCTACCGTAAGCTGGCTGAACAAGATGCCATCGCCAAACAAACGCTCGACTATGCAGAAACAGATCTCAACAACGCAGAAGCGCAGGTCCTTGCTGCAAAGGCAGCGCTGACGACCGCGCAAACGAACCTGAACCGTTCGACGATCGTGGCGCCCTTCAGCGGTACGGTGGGAATCTCCCAAGTACGCATGGGCGCTTTGGTCAGCGCGGGGACAACATTACTGAACACCATTTCTTCGATTGATCCGATAGCGGTGGACTTCCCTGTCAGTGAAAGTGAGATATCCCGGTTCAATGCATTACGTGGATCCGACGCGTCGCTCCGTGACTCAGTGATCACCATCACTACGGCCGGTAGCCAACGTTTTCCGCATCCTGGCCGGATTACTGCCATTGACCGGGCGGTTGATCGCGCCACCGGCACCATTACCGTGAGAGCCACTTTTTCCAACCCGGACCGGACACTGGTACCGGGTATGAACACTACCGTGCATGTCCGCACGCAATCACAGGGAGCGCAATTGGTTATCCCTTACCGGGCGGTGACAGAACAGCTGGGACAGACATCCGTTTATGTCGTAACCGATAGCAGCACCGTCGAACAGCGGGGCGTGCGGCTGGGGCTGAAAGTTGCAGACCGTGTAGTAATTACAGAAGGACTTGCCAAAGGGGAAACTGTCGTCACAGACGGCATTATAAACCTGCGGCCGGGTGCGAAGGTACAGGTAACCCAGCCCGCCCAGGCGAAGTAAGGGTAAACAACGACTATCAAGGATTTAGGACAGCATCAACATGATTTCAGAAGTATTCATAAGAAGACCCGTTACCTCCATCGTTATTTCAATCTTGATCACATTGATCGGGGTGATTTCTATCACTACCCTGCCGATCAGCCAATATCCCAACATCTCCCCTCCTACCGTTCAGGTACAGGCGACATATACCGGGGCTGATGCACAGACGGTGGAACAGACGGTAACCACACTGATCGAAAGCCAGATCAACGGTACGCCGGGGATGACCTACATGCAGTCCAACAGTACGTCGGACGGACGGTCGGCCATCACGGTGACTTTTGATGTCGGTACGGACATCGATATTGCCACGCTGGACGTACAAAACCGCGTGGGTATTGCCGAACCATCGCTACCTGAAACGGTGCGTCGGCTTGGTGTCACCACCCGCAAAGCCAACACGGATGTGTTGATGATAATCTCGCTTATATCTCCTAACGGCACGCGTGACCAAAAGTTCCTGGCTAACTACGCCAACCTGTATGTGCGGGATGCATTGATGCGGGTGAAAGGGGTAGGTGACGTGATGGCTTTCGGCCAACCCTTCAGTATGCGGATCTGGCTGGATGCCACCAAACTATCCAACCTGGGGTTGACTCCGGCCGATGTCAATGCCGCCATCCAGGAGCAGAATATCCGGATGCCGGGAGGTAGCGTAGGTGCCCGCCCACAGGTAAACACACAGGTATTTGAATATCCGGTCATTTTGGACGGTGACCTGAACCAGGAGGAGCAGTTTCAGCAAATCGTAGTAAAGACCAACCCTGACGGCTCCCTGGTCTATCTGAAAGACGTGGCCCGGGTGGAACTGGGTGAATTTGCCTACTCCATTACCAACAAACTCAATGGGTTAACCGCCTCCGGTATGATGGTGAACCAGATGCCCGGTGGAAACGCCGTGGAAACCGCGGAGGGTATCTACGCCGCCCTGGAACAATTAAAGGCTGACTTCCCCAGCGATGTAGACTATGTGGTCAACTACGAAACGGTAACCGTGGTTCAGGAGTCCATCAACAATGTGTTGCATACCCTTGTTGAAGCCCTCATATTGGTGACGCTTGTGGTATTTATTTTCCTGCAAAGCTGGCGGGCCACACTTATTCCGGTGCTTGCCATCCCGGTTTCAATCGTAGGTACTTTCATTTTTTTCAACCTGTTTGGGTTTTCCATCAATAATCTGACCATGCTGGCCTTCGTACTGGCCATCGGGATTGTGGTGGATGACGCCATCGTAGTGGTGGAAGCCGTACAGCACTATATTGATCACGATAAATTGCCGGCCCCTGAAGCCACGCGGCGCGCTATGAAGGAAATTACGGCGCCGGTTATTGCCATCGCTTTGATTCTGGCGGCGGTGTTCGTACCCGTAGGCTTTATTCCGGGGATGGTGGGCCAACTGTACCAGCAGTTTGCCATCACGATTGCCGTTTCCGTATTGCTTTCAGCGTTCGTCGCACTTACGCTAACACCGGCACTCTGTTCCCTCTTGCTGAAGCCCACACAGTTCAATGAAAAGTCCACCGGTATCAACAGGCTGTTCTACAAATTCAATACTTGGTTTGAGCGCGTGACCAGGCGTTATTCCAGCGGCGTGCGGGTAGCTATCAAACGCGCTCCGCTGGTGATGGTCCTTCTGGTATGCATTTACGTAGGCACCATCGGCCTGTTTACAGCGAAACCAACCGGATTTATCCCCACGGAGGATGCAGGCGTCATGATGATCGGTGTGACGTTGCCTGAAGGCGCCTCATCTGAGCGCACGGGCAATCTATTGGACGCACTGTCTGATTCCCTGCGCAGGGACAATCCCGAAATCAAGAATGTCATGCGCATCGCGGGGATCAACCTGTTGAACCGGTCGTTCAAACCAAACGGAGGTACGTTCTTCATCCAGCTACACCCTTGGGAGGAGCGGACACGTACCGCTCAGGAAGTCATTGCCGGTATTCAGCAGAAGTATGCTGGCTTCCAGCAGGCTACCATTCTACCGGTCTCCCCTCCTGCTATTCCCGGCCTCGGTACAAGTGGTGGATTCAGCATGCAGCTCATCGACCAGCGCAGCGGTGACATCAAAGACTTCGAAGCGCAGGTGGGCAAATTCCTGATGGCGGCCAACCAACGTCCGGAAATCGGCATGGCATACACCTTGTTTAACTCAAGGACGCCAAACTACCTGGTAAAAGTGGACCGGGAACAGGCCAAGCGCATGGGTGTCCCGGTTTCAAACGTGTACAGCACCATTTCCTCTTTCCTGGGGAGCAGCTACGTAAATGACTTTACCCGTTACGGCCGGAACTTCCGCGTAGTGACCCAGGCAGATACGACCTTCCGCATGGACATCGCGGATATCAACAAGCTTTACGTCAAAAATCAACAGGGGAATCCTGTGCCGTTAAACACGTTGATAGCCTACGAAATTATCGAAAGCCCTTCTATCATCAACCACTTCAATATTTTCCGGTCCATAGAGATCATGGGGGGTGCGGCACCGGGATACAGTAGCGGGGACGCGTTGCGGGCGCTGGAAGAAACGGCGGCGGAAACGCTCGGTGCCGGATTTACCTACGAGTTCTCGGGATTAAGCTTGCAAGAGAAAGAAGCAGGTAATATGACCGTAATGATCTTTGCTTTGTGTATCATCTTCGTATTCCTGTTACTGGCGGCATTGTACGAGAGTTGGTCCGTACCGTTTTCCATACTGCTGTCCGTGCCTTTGGGCGTCTTCGGGGCCATCCTGGTACTTACCTTCCTGCCTCGCTTGGATAACAATATTTACGCACAGATAGGATTGGTCGCCATCATCGGTCTGGCGGCGAAAAACGCAATCCTGATCGTCGAATTCGCCAAAGAACGGGTGGATATCGGTATGGGATTGCTGAAGGCGACATTGGAGGCGGTAAAACTGCGGCTACGCCCGATCATCATGACTTCATTTGCCTTCATCCTGGGCATCGTGCCACTGATGTATTCGGCAGGCGCCGGGGCTATCGCCCGGCAGACCATCGGGTGGACGGTGTTCGGCGGGATGCTTATCGCGACCCTTTTTGCCATCTTCATAGTACCGGTCTTGTTTGTGTTGATTACAAAAATGGCGTATGGCAAGAAAAAACTGGTCGAACTGAAAGCGTCCTATCGGCCTGAAGAACATAAGGACATGCTGCATACCGACGACGAGGAGGAATAGTTTAAATTTTAATTTTCATTTTCATTTATCCATTTAATCTCTATATTTGCATTCCCAAATTCAATAAGGGTTTGGGAATGCTGCCCAGGTGGCGAAATTGGTAAACGTTGCGGTCTCAGAAGCCGTTGGGAGTAGTCCCTTGAGAGTTCGAGTCTCTCCCTGGGCACCAAGAAAAAAGTGTCTCTGTGATAAACAGAGACACTTTTTCAGTTTGAGGACACCGCAGCTGCGGCCTAATCTTCCCGCTCATACTCGGCCTTATACTCCCCTATGTGTATTTCACTCCTGGCGATGCGTCGCTTGTGGACCAGATAATTGATTATTCCGGATACCAGCACGATGCCCGAGATGACAAAAAACACATATTCGATTAAGCGGGCGGCGGGTGTTGCCAGCAGCTGGTCGACGCTTAGCCCTGCCACGGAAAAGTACATGGACGTCCTAAGGAACGACAGAAAGGTAGACTGATTTGCCAATATTGTGCGCTGCAGAGCCAGTCGCTCACGTAAGATTAAATCCTTGTTCATATAAACCAAAAAAAGGCTTTTGCGTTATCTTTGTAAAGTAAAGGTACGAACTAACTGTTAAACACATAACCCAACTTCGCATGAGTACGTTTAATGAGCTGATCAATAGTGATAAGCCGGTCCTTGTGGATTTCTTTGCCACGTGGTGCGGTCCATGCCAGATGCAGGCTCCTATATTGGAAGAAGTCAAGCAACGCGTCGGGGACACGGCGACGATCATTAAAATCGATGTAGACAAGAACCCGCATGTCGCTGCTAAATACCAGGTCAAGGGGGTTCCTACTCTGGTTCTGTTCAAAAACGGAAACGTCATGTGGCGCAAGTCCGGAGTTTATCCGGCAAACGAACTTGAACGCCTGATCAGGGAAAACGCCTCAGCTGCGAGCTATAAATAAAACAAGAAAAATGCGCAAATTAACTCCAATCCTGATCCTGATGCTGTTCGGTATTTACGTACAGGCGCAGGAAGCCGACAGCATCCGGGTCATTCCACCGGCTGCGTTTGCAAAGGAAATCGATAGTATCCCCGAGCCACAACTCATCGATGTCCGTACCGCTAAAGAATACCGGGAAGGCCATATTCAGGGAGCTGTGCACTATGATGTGCTTCAGGAAAAACGCTTTCTCCGCCAAGTCCGCAGACTTGACCGGGCAAAGCCGGTCCTGTTGTATTGCCGCAGCGGCAAACGGAGTCATCACGCCGCCGCGCTCCTCCAACGCATGGGTTTTAGTGAAATCATCGAACTAAAGGGCGGATACCTGGCATGGAGTTCACAATAGAAAAACTCAAAGCGGACAACGGCTTTGACCGCTTCGCTGAGCTAGTCTCGCTGTTTGCGGAGGTTTTCGAAATGAAAACTTTCAGCTCGCCTCCCGAGCACCACCTCCAGATGTTACTCAAGAGTCCGGGCTTCATGGTGTTTGTGGCGTTATCAGGAGAAACCGTTGTGGGTGGCCTGACGGTTTACACATTACAGCAATACTATTCGGTGAAGCCTTTGGCGTACATTTTTGACCTGGCCGTTCAAACCCGTTGGCAAAGACGAGGTATAGGACGCGCTTTGGTGGAAGCGGTGAAAAAGGATTGCGCCGATCTGGGGTATGAGGAAGTGTTTGTGCAGGCAGACAAAATCGATGATTATGCGCTTGAGTTCTACCGATCTACCGGAATAACGCTGGAGGAGGATGTATCCCATTTCTACTATTCCCTGACGCCGCCACGCAGTTAACGGATAATATCGGTATCTATGGGTGTGTATCCTAGATGCCGGCTTATGGACAGGATCTGCCCTTTATGATGGAACTCATGTGTGATCACGTGTGTAAACAATACCAAGGGATCAATAATCCTTTTCTTTCCGGCAACCTGCCCCGCTATACGATGCGTTGCATTTCCCCATTGCTCAATGAACCTGGACATTTGCTCATCGACGGACAGGAATAACCCGGTGATGGCCGCTACTGTTTCAAACTCCTGAGGGGCGGCATACCCTTCATCCAGGGTCAGGGCAAACCGGCCGATCCAATGTTGATAAACGTTTGCGACATGGACCAGTACATTGCGGATGCTCCCTCCATGTCCGAAAGATTCAACGGTCTTGACAACGTCTTCAGGACGGAGCTGCCCGCAATAGTCAAGAAGAGCCGCTCTGGCGCCTTTCACCAGCTGATATTGCTCCTTTAGGAGCGCGGCACGATGGAATGTAATCATCAGCGTATTTATTCTTATTGCCTGATCAGCCTTGCCACGAACATGCTGTCCGCTTTCTGTTCGTAGCCACGGATTAGCCTCATTGACTCCACTTTCAGACCGTGTTGGGTCTGCAGTTGTGCTACAACGCCTTCATTCTCTGCAGCAAATACCGAGCACGTGATGTAGATAAGCGGTTTCCCTGTTTTCAGATGTTTTACGGCGGTGCCGGCTATCCGCTTTTGCAGGGTCTGAAATTGGCTGATCGAGCGTTCGTCAAAAGCCGATATCATTTCCGGTGTCCGGCCCCATGTCCCTGATCCGCTGCACGGGGCATCCACAATGATGCCGTCGAACTGTTCATCGGCCAAGATCCCGGTATTACCCTTGGATAAGTCGATGATCTTTTTCCGGTAAGATTGGATGCCCGCTGCTTCGAACCGCACATCGAGATTACGCAAAATACTGGACCGCACATCAGATACGAGGAGCTTTATGCCCGGGCAATTGTCGATTAACAGAAGGGACTTCCCTCCGGCGCCCGCACAGGCATCCCACCAGCTTTCTCCGGCAGAGGCCCTGAAAAAATGCTCCGTTTGCTGTGATGCATAATCCTGTACTTCGTATTTACCGTTGATTCCGTCTATCCGCTCAAGAGCCGTCCCATTAGGCAGTGCAAGGGTAAAGCGGTCTACCTGGCTATAAGCAACGCCGGCTTCGGCAAAAGCCGTCACAACGTCCTCCATATGGGCAGGCCGGATACGGAGGAACAGCTCCGGTTGAGTGAATAGGCTTTTGATGAATGCTGTGCGGTCAATCTCTGCCGACAGGTGGTGCCCGTAAGGAAAGACATCTTCCAGGCGAAACGGAGTTTGGTCTTTCAGCACCCGTACCTTTTCCTCCAATGGAGCTGACATCCAAGGGTAAAGCGCCGGCAAAACGTACCGCACAACTGCGCTTTCTTCCGTGCAAAGGAACTCTCCTAACGCCAAACGCTCCGGAAAGGACAACTCAGCGGCCGCGCGTCCGATACGGAAGTAGTGATAGACCAGACGGGTTGCCGCCCGCCGGTCTTTGCTGCCCATCTGCCGGTTGCGTTTGTAGAATGCTGCCAGAAAACGTGCTAATGGCACGTACTCCTTTTCCTGTTTATAGTCTGATAACAGCCGTTCGACGGTCCGGATCTGCTGGTCTGTCCGTTTTTCGGTCAGCATGGCGGAACATCCTTAGTTGACGGGGCTGAACCGGCCATTCCTGTATTGGAGGATTGAAATCGCATTATTGACATATCCCCAGGCGGGATTGTGCTCAAACCGGAATGTATTGTGCAACCCTTTGTAAGACTCGTCCACTATGTGCGCCTTATAGCCGGTGCCGTATTTTTCCAGCAACCCTCCGAAATAGCGGGCCGCATCAAATCCTTTGTAAGCAAATTCCGTCGGTGCCACGCCAAACTCCTGGCGGTAGGTGCGGTCAAATTCTCGCACCTGCGAATCTCCCTGATCGATATAATATGACGTGGTCACGTATGGAGTCAACGCGACCAGTTCCTCCTCTTCCCCAAAATCAAGCTTTGTCCAGTTCGGGTGTCCAAAAAGACGGATTTCATGTGACAACTCTTCCTGTAATCTTCGGAGCTGTCCCAGGATAGGCGCTAACTGGTATTGATTGGCCGTCCCCACAACCACCAGGTTTGCGCCGTTCAAACGGACGCTGCTTTCCAAGCTTTCCTGATCCTGTACTTCCGCTATTTCCACATCGCCTTTTGCCTGCTTCAGAACAGTTTTCAGCGCCGCAAGGAATTGCCGGCTTGCCCCGTCCTGGGTGTTATAAAGCACAACCACATCGCCTTTCCGGTACTGTTCAGCGATATACGCAGCCAAGGCTTTGACATGAGCCGTCAATGGCGGGGTTATCGTTACAAGGTTGGGCAGATTGTATTCCGCGGGTGTCGTGGCTGCCAAAGGAGAAACCTGAAGTGCATCTTCAAGGGCCGCGTTAAATCCGAAGACCTGTATCTCTTTTGGGAATACGGGGCCTACAACCAAGGCAGCTTGCTGAACGGCGTCAAGTTTTGCAATACGCGTATTTTCAGCGGGATCATCCCGCGTGTCCAAAACATTTAACCTGAAGTTGGCGCCCTCCGCCGCCAAGGCATCCAAGCCGACCTTAAATCCCTGGTAAAAATCCAAGGCCAGTGCTGATCGCTTGATGTCGGCGGCACTGGGCGCATGCGGGTTAGCCTTATCCAGTTCAAAAGGCAACAAAAGCGCAATCTGATTTGCGTTGGCTTCAACATTTTCGGGTTCCGGATCCGTCTTTTCTTCTTTCTTTTCTGTCCCCTTCGGCGTTTCGGCCCGCGGCTTGGTTTTATCGTCCGGTGCGCGCAGTACGCGTATCTTCGGTGTACAACCGGCGGCGAAAAGTAAAACAGCTAACCAACAGGTTAACCACCTATTCCCATTCAATCGTAGCCGGAGGTTTTGAACTGATATCATATACGACCCTATTTATGCCCTTTACCTGATTGATGATCTCGTTTGATATTTTCGCCAATAGTTCATACGGCAGGTGTACCCAATCTGCTGTCATTCCGTCCAAAGATCCGACCGCCCGGAGCGCTACGACATGTTCATATGTACGCTCATCACCCATCACCCCGACGGATTGCACCGGTAAGAAAATTGCGCCGGCCTGCCAAACCTTTTCATACCATTCCGATTCCCGGAGGTTTCGAATATAAATATCATCAGCTTCCTGCAAAATCCGTACCTTTTCCGGGGTGATTTCGCCAAGTATGCGAATGGCTAAGCCCGGACCTGGGAACGGATGCCTACCTAAAATGTTCGGTGCCACTCCAAGTGCCTTCCCCACCCTTCGGACTTCATCTTTGAAAAGCGTGTTCAAGGGTTCAACCACTTTCAGCTTCATGAAATCCGGCAAACCGCCGACATTGTGATGCGACTTTATCGTGGCAGATGGCCCATTGACGGATATGGATTCAATGACATCGGGATATATTGTGCCTTGCCCCAGCCACTTTACTTCCACGCCTTCAGGCAACTCTGCCTGTACCGCATGCGCCGCATCGTCAAACTCATCTATGAATGCCGCCCCTATGATCTTACGCTTACGTTCCGGATCGCTTATTCCCGCGAGCTTTTGATAAAACCGGTCTCTAGCGTTTACCCCTTTGATATTGAGACCCATATGCCGGTAGGACTCCAGCACTTGTTCATACTCGTTCTTGCGGAGCAGACCATGATCCACAAAGATACAGTGCAGGTTTTTTCCGATAGCCTGGTGCAGTAATACCGCGGCTACGGTGGAATCCACCCCTCCGGACAACGCCATGATTACGTGGTCGTTGCCGAGTTTTTCCTTCAGTTCCGCTACGGTTGTATCTACGAAAGCGTCCGCGGTCCAGGATGGTGTGCATCCACAGATGTCAATCACGAAATTCTTCAGCAACGTAGTCCCGTCGGTACTGTGTGTCACTTCAGGATGGAACTGGATACCGTAGGTCTGCGTGCCTTTCACATGATAGGCGGCGACACGCACCGAATCCGTGCTGGCTATAATTTCGAAATCCTGCGGAATAGCTGATATGGTGTCTCCGTGGGACATCCAGACCTGAGAACCGACCGGGATATCGGCAAGCAACGGACTGTCGTGATTTGCGGATTGGAGGTTAGCCCTTCCATATTCACGGATGGTTGAAGCTACCACCTCTCCTCCGGAGTGCTGGGCCATATACTGTGCGCCATAACAAACACCGAGCACGGGAAAGGAAGCCTGTAAGGGCCCGAAGTCAATTTGGGGGGCATCCGGCTGCCGTACCGAATAAGGGCTACCGGAGAAGATAATTCCCTTTACCGAATGATCAAACTCCGGCAGGTTGTTGTAGGGGTGTATTTCACAATAAACGTTCAACTCCCGTACCCGGCGTGCGATCAGTTGGGTATACTGGGAGCCGAAATCAAGAATCACGATTTTTTCTGGCATGCGCCAAAGGTACGGAGAAGATATGAACTATTGAAGGGCCAATAGCAAAATCCATCCGGGAACAAGCGGTACTACCGGAGGCCCTTCCAATGCTCCGCGTCCGGAATACCCGCGTCGTCGGCATTGAACACCGGGTCTTTACCCTCACGTTTCTGTTTTTTGTAGTCGGCTAAGGCGCGTAACGCCGGCTTCCGCAGTAATAGAATGGCTATCAGGTTCAACCAGGCCATAAGGCCCACCCCGATGTCACCCATAGTCCAGGCAGCTCCCGCAGTTTTAACGCACCCGTAGTAAGTTGCGAACAGAATCAGCGCCCGCAACCCCCAAATCGCCCATTTTTGTTTACCATGTTTATCAAGATAACTCAAGTTGGTCTCCGCCATATAGTAATAGGCCATGATGGTTGTGAACGCAAAAAACAACAGTGCTAAGGCGACGAAGCTAGCGCCGAGGGTTGGAAAATGATGCGCGATAGCATGCTGCGTGTACTCTGCACCGATCTCCGCACCCGGCAGGTTTTCCACTAAATAACCGCCTTGCGGGTTTTGGACATTATATTTCCCTGTGAACAGGATCATCAGCGCCGTAGCCGTACACACAAACAGGGTGTCCACGTATACTGAAAATGCTTGGACAAGGCCCTGTTTAGCCGGGTGACTTACCTCCGCTGCAGCTGCAGCGTGGGGTGCAGTACCTTGGCCGGCCTCATTGGAATAGATTCCCCTTTTTACGCCCCACGATACGGCCATCCCGATAACGCCTCCGAACATCGGCTCAAGATTAAAGGCCGACCGCAAAATCAATCCGAACATGGCAGGAATCTCCCGATAGTTGATCGCCACAATCACCAGCGCCATCAGGACATATGCGCCGGCCATGAAAGGCACGATCACTTCCGCTACCTTGGCAATGCGTTTAACGCCCCCTATAATGATCAAGCCAAGTAGCGATACCAGAGCTAAACCGGTGTATTCCACGGGTATGGCAAAGGCGTTTTGCGCGCTCAGCGCAATACTGTTGCTCTGGACACCCGGCAAAAAAAGTGCGGTACTTAATATGGTCGCCACGGCGAAAGCAATGGCATACCATTTCACCCGTAAGCCCTTTTCGATATAAAACGCCGGCCCACCGCGATACTGCCCGTCTTTGACTTCCTTGTATATTTGACCCAGAGTGGCTTCCACATAGGCTGAAGCACTGCCGAGGAATGCGATTAACCACATCCAGAAAATCGCCCCCGGGCCGCCCATCGCTATGGCTGTTGCCACGCCAGCGATGTTTCCTGTACCTATGCGGCCGGAAAGCGCCAAGGCAAACGCCTGAAAAGAGGAAACCCCTTTGTTGGAGGAAGCTCCGCCAAACAGAAGTTTGACCATGTCTTTAAAATATCTTACCTGTAAAAATCCTGTCGCAAACGAAAAATATATGCCGGTAGCCAAGCATAATATCACCAATGCGTTACTCCAGATAATATTATTGATTGAATTGATTATTTCTTCCATAAAAAGGAGCTGTTTTTCAAATAGTTTGGGCTCTTGTATTAAAAATAGCGATTACTCAGGGCCGCAAGATAGGGAATCGTCCGGTTTTTTTCAGTAAAAAGCGGATTAAAATTGGGATTTGGGCATAAGCAGGGAGCCGGGAACGAAGGTATACACAAAAAAAGCCCCTTATCCTTCGCGGACAAGGGGCTCTGAAAACGTCCAGTTGATTACAGCTTGCTGTTTACATCCACCGCGTTCAGTTCTTCAAACGCTTGTGTAAGACGCTTCACAAAGCTGTCCTCACCCTTACGCAGCCAAACCCGCGGATCGTAGTACTTTTTGTTCGGAGAATCAGCACCTTCCGGATTGCCGATCTGACTTTGCAGATAACCTTCTTTGGACTGGTAGTAGCTCCGCACGCCATCCCAGAATGCCCACTGCATATCGGTATCTATATTCATCTTGATAGCACCGTAGGAAATGGCTTCAGCAATCTCTTCAGGGGCAGAACCTGAGCCGCCGTGGAACACAAAGTTAACCGGCTTCTCTTCAGACAATCCGAATTTTTCGCGTATATATTTCTGGGAGTTGTTGAGGATGATCGGTTGCAACTTCACGTTGCCCGGCTTATAAACTCCGTGCACATTGCCGAATGCTGCAGCTACGGTAAATTTATCGCTCACGGTCTTCAGTTCCTCGTAAGCGTAAGCGACTTCCTCCGGTTGCGTGTATAGTTTCGAACTGTCCACATCGGTATTGTCAACACCATCTTCCTCCCCGCCTGTTACACCTAACTCAATCTCGACCGTCATGCCCAGAGGTTTCATGCGCTCAAGATAGCGCTTTGATAGCTCGATATTTTCTTCAAGCGGCTCTTCGGAGAGGTCCAGCATATGTGACGAGAACAGGGGCTTGCCATATTGCTTGAAAAAGCGTTCACCGTGATCAAGTAATCCATCAATCCACGGCAGTAATTTCTTGGCAGCGTGGTCGGTATGAAGGATTACGGCTACACCATAGTGTTCGGCCAACAGGTGTACATGCTGGGCTGCCGATACTGCGCCGAGTATACACGCGCTCAGATTATCATTGTTCAGCGATTTGCCCGCATAAAATTGCGCGCCGCCATTAGACAATTGAATAATAACGGGTGAATTAACCGCTTTCGCAGTTTCCATCACCGCATTGACGGAGTTGGTACCGATAACGTTGACGGCCGGCAAAGCAAACTTGTTAGCTTTTGCAACTTCAAATAGTTCCTGTACGGCGTCTCCGGTGACAACACCTTTGAAATCTTTCAAACTCATGATATCTCTTAATTTGTCGTTCTTAACGGCCCCGAAAGTAAGGATTATTTTTGGAAATGCCTAACGCCGCTCCGCCGTAAAAATTCCTCGGCGCCGCCGCATTGAAATACCTGCCCCCAAAGGCATTAATGTCGTTACCCAGGCTGTAGCGCTCGTTGAGCAGGTTGTCCACGCCCGCAAAAAGTTGGAGGCTCAGACTTTTCCCCAGAGGCCGCTCCCAGGAGACTTTTGATTGCAACAAATGGTAGCGGTCCGCAAACATGGTGTTCCCATCATCTAACGGGACGGAAGATGTGTAATGGTGGAGCAGGTAGACCGTCAGCCGCCTGGGAAACTGTGCCCGGACACTACTCACTATCGTAGCGGCGGGCACACCGGTCAGTTTATTGCCGGTAAAGACGTCTTCACCTACTTGATATTCGTCAAACCGGAAACGGCTTAACGTAAGGTTGGTCCCTAATTGTAGCCCCTGAAGTACTCCAGCGCTGCGCGGTGCAATGGCCCATGCATCGGCGGAAAATTCCAGCCCGCGCTGATCCACTTTTCCGGCATTCGCAAAATATTCTGCTCCATTCTCCCGCAATTGGCGGATAATCGCGTCGTCCATAAGATAATAAAATACCGATCCATCAAGAAATACCCGGCGGTTGGACAGTTGCCAACGGAAACCAGTTTCATAATTCCATCCGGTCTCTGCAGCCAAGGCTGTATTGACCTGATTATCGGAAGGGCGAACTTCGGCGATCGTTGGCGGCGAATAGCCCTTTGAAACAGAAGCCCGCCAAGCCCAACGTGGATTCAACAAATAAGACAGTGCTACCTTGGGCATCCATTGCGGGTCGAACCGGCGACGGGTGAAGTCCGACTCATTAGCCGGGAATATGGAGATATAGCGATAGCCGTAGTGGTTGAGGCTGATTGCAGCTTCCAACGATAAACGTTCACGAAAATCGGCAGCGAACCGGGCAAAATAAAAATGCTGCCCGCTTCTAAGGTCATCAATGGCCTGTTGGTCTCCCCGGGAACCTCCGTTGTTGTCATAGTTTGCGACATCGGTTCCCCCGTGCTGCCATTCCATCCCAAGGTTGGCACGCCAGGAAAACGCTCCGGGGGCGCCGCCAGTGTAGTCAAAATATGTCCGGAAGCCTACGGAATATTCGTCTCTCACCTCATAATTGGTGATAAAAGGATTGCTGAAATCCGTGTGCATTCCGAAAACACTGGCTACATGCTTAAGTTGCGCGCTGAAGCGGGCATCGTGCACCACGCCGCCGATCAGTGTACGGTTGCTAATCCCCGCGCGTTGCTCAACCGCTCCCGGCACGACTGCCGTGCCTGGACGGGCTTGCCTTGGGTCCTCCGCATACTGATCGGCGGTCAGCCCCCCTGGGGTCCGGTAATTTAGATCGGAATACAGTGCTACAAGCCTTATCTCGCGTTCCGGACTGTAATGCCAGCGGTGCACGGTCTGAAGCGCGGTCCGCCTCATGGCTGTATTCTCACGGTAGCCGTCAGAACGCTGATACGCCTGGTTCACCGCAAACTGATAGCGGGAACTGGGATTTAAAACTGCCGAGAGCTGTTGATGGAACAACCCGTAGGAACCGCCGTTGAAACGCAGCGATGCTGTGCGGTCTGCCGGAGCCATACCTACTGGCCGTATACGCACTATCCCGCCGGAATTAGCGCCGAACAGGCTACCGTCCGGTCCCTTCAGGACTTCCATGCTATTGATGCCGCCCGGATCCAGCATGTTCAGGTATGTATTACCGCCGGCGTCGGTCAGCGGGATCTCGTCGACATAGATCTTTACGTTACGCACGCCAAAGGGCGAGCGTAACAGACTGCCGCGGATAGATAAGCGGTAGCTGCCGGGTGAACGCTCCTCCATACGGACGCCGGGGACAGTGTTGAATGCGGGAAGCAGCGTTACTCCGCTTTGATTCGCCAGGGTCGTGCTGCTGATGACACCAGCCGACCCGGTGAGGCGCAATAATGGCTGCTCTGCAAAATAAGCACTCACTTTCACTTCGTCCAGGATAGTGGTCGTGTCCCGGTCCGGTTGGGCTACCGCACCCTGTACCGCACACAGGGTGGCAACAAAGGAAATAGGGATATGTTTCATGTAACAAGTGGGACTTGCCGACGAAAATAATAAATATCAGCCATTGTTAACAGCTTAAACTTTATCGACAATTAAATGTCTAAGCAGTAAAGACAATGGAGGGAAAAATGAGTGTGACATTAAGAGTGATGATTTGTCTCATGTTCGTTGGTACAGTGGCCGCCTACGGGCAGGAGCCTGACACCTTGCATATCCAGACACTTGAGGTAGGGCGGAAGAAAAAAGAGACTTTTGGCGGAAAAGATTCGTCGCTGGTGGTCCATATTGACACATTGATCATGAACGATCGTGCCCAACTGGTATTTTTCGGCAAGAAGGACGTGAAGCTTACAGTCGGTCATGCGGTAATCGACAAGCGGGGGTATATTTTTGGTACTGACGGCAAAAACAACGGTACTGATTTCGATATTGATGTCCGGTTTGAGAAGCTAGGACAACTATATGTGCTTGCTGCGGGCCACGACGCCAACAATAACGGCTCCCGCACCTTTCCGAACGGGGACGGAGGCGATGTGACCCTGATTTATGATAGTACAGGAGTGGTACCCCAGACAGCGGACAGACGTGCACCCCATTACCTGCGCATTGACACACGGGCCGGAGGGTATCGTGTCAATGCCCAGACGGACCTCAATAACATCTATAGCTTGATCAATAGGGGAACGCCGGGCCGCCCGCTCGGCAATCTTGCCCAGGGCAGGGTATATTCCGGTTCTCCCGGAAAAGATGGAAAGAGTACGGTAAAGGCGAGATAACGGCTAATGGGTCAACGCCTTGGCTGCATCCCCAATGGAGGGATATTTGAATTTGAATCCCGCATTACGTATTTTGTCAGCAGACGCGCGTGTGCTGCTGAGCAGCAACTCACTCATCTGCCCCAGGACAGCTTTAAGCAACACGGCTGGAACTTTAGGTAGCCATAAGGGCTTGCGGCGTTCTGCGGCAATTACTCGGATCAGTTGGGAAAAGATTACCGGATCAGGCGCGACCATATTATACACACCGCTGATACCGCTGTGTTCCATGGCAAAGCAATACATCTTCACCGCATCTTCGATATGGATCCAGGGCACCCATTGCCGGCCTGATCCAGGAACGACGCCCAGCCCTTTATCTACTATATTCGTCAACTGCCTGTAGATTCCACCATCAGCAGATAGGACCAATCCGCTGCGGAGTGAAACGGTCCGGAGTCCCATGTCTTTCCCCGCACTGACGCCCCGCTCCCAAGCGACGCACGTCCCGCCAAGGAAGTCATTAGCCGGCGGCTTATCTTCCGTCATCCATTCGTCGCCCCGATGATTATAGTATCCTGTGGCTGAAGCCGATATTACTGTTCTGACTTCGTGCGACGGATTACGCCTTAACGCATCGTAGAGCAGGGCGATGGACTGTGTGCGGCTTTCCCGGATAATACGCTTCCTCTTGTTGCTCCAGGGCAATGCGCCGATAGGCTCCCCGGCGAGGTGAATAATTGCAGTAACACCTTCCAGGCAATCGGCATCCAGCGTCCCGCCGGTTACGTCCCACCGGTAAAAACGGATAGCAGGTGTGTCGGAATCACGCTGCTGTCTGCTTAGTCCATGCACCTCATAGCCGTGGGTCACCAATGCCTTCATCAGCGTCCGGCCCACCAGACCGCTTGCTCCGGTAACCAATACCCGCTTTGTCATCCCCCAACTTTTGACTCGGCCCCGGGTTGCCCCACCGCCAAACGGATCGCCGCGTTATACGATGTCAACTCCATGGGATACAGTGCGCGCAGGCCACCGTTAACCGCGACCAGATCCGTGCGCATATAGGCGATAAACGCAGCGGCGACATCCTGCTCGAATTGATAGACATAACGGCTGAAAAATACCGAAAGCGGCATCCCGATTCCCGGCAGTGCATACACCTTCTTCTTTAGCTTAAGCGCATCAAGGTAACGTAGAAACGCTTCCTTATAGGTCATTACTTCGGGACCGCCGATATCAAAAGTCTTACCGTAGGTATCAGTATCAAGAATAATTTTCGTCAGGTATGCACAAACGTCCAACAGGTGAATCGGTTGACAACGGCTGGTCGCGAATTCCTTGGGCAGCACAACGACGCGTTGCTTGGCAAGCTTCGAGAGGATATTGACGAGTGAGGAGCCCTTCCCCACGATGTTGCTAATGCGGACGATGGTATAGCTAAAACCACTCTTGCGCAGGCATGATTCTATTTTCTCCAGATTACGATCTGTTAATTTGGTTACATAGATCATGTGTTGGCAAGCAGTCGCCTGCAATGCCTGGATGTACTTCTGCAGTGCGATCAGTTCCATTTCCACACGTATGTCGAGCTCGTTGATAGGCGACTGATTAAAATAAAACGCTATGCGGGTATCCCGGTCAAGGTCAACAGGCAGGTCGCCGCGGAACAGATCTCCCTCGAGCAGCTGGACACCATATTTTTCAGGCACATGCTTATAGAAAAACTTCCTGCTCCGGATCAGACAGGTCACTTGATAATCCGCCTCGGCAAGGCATATAGCGATATTCCTTGCCAAATAATTATTAAGACCGGTTATCAGGACCTTCATATGCGATTCCTTCAGTATTGGTTCGGTTTGTTTTACCAATACAATTAAAAACAGAATATGTTTTTATAGATGATATTTTCGACAAAGGTAACATTTCTTCTCAAAAAACAAATTGTGGTTTTATTGTCAATTTATCGGCGATCAGCCAGCCTTCTGTATGCGTCCTTTCACAATAAAGGTTATCTTTGTAGGATTTAATCCATTATTGCCGCATGGACAAGAGAACAATTTTGGTTTGGTTCAGGAATGATTTGCGTATCCACGACAATGAAATCCTGCTTCGCGCAGTCGAGCGCAGCCACCAGGTTGTACCCGTTTATTGCTTCGATCCCAGGCACTTTTCCATCACAGAATTCGGCACAAAAAAAACCGGTGTACTGCGGGCGGCATTTCTCCGGGAGAATGTGCAGGCGCTGCAACAGACATTACGGGAGCTTGGCGGCGACTTGATCGTCACTTATGGCCGGCCGGAAACGGTGCTGCCGCAGATTGCAGAGAAGTACCAGGTGGATGAGGTCTATCACCATCGGGAAGTCGCCTATGAAGAAACCAATGTTTCTGCACTGGTTGAAGAAGCGCTCTGGAAAATGCAGATCAACCTGAGGCACTTTATCGGGCATACCTTATACCATAAGGAGGACCTCCCCTTCCCCATTAAAGATATTCCTGATGCTTTTTCCGTGTTTAAGAAAAAGACAGAACGGGAAAGCAGTATCCGGCCTCAGTTGGGGTCTCCTGATGCAATACGGGTACCTGAAGGAATGGATACCGGCCACCTGCCTGAACTTAAAGCGCTCGGATTCACCGAGGAGGAGGTCAGACAAGTATGCAACCTTGATGTCCGCGGCGGGGAAGCGGTTGCACTGAAACAAATGGAGGCGTTTCTCCAGGGACCTGCGTTGGCGGGGGATTATTCCCTTCTTTCTCCTTATATCGCCTTGGGTGCGTTGTCACCTAACACTTTCTATCACGCCGTAAAAGAGGCTGAAAACACAACGCTGGACAGAAAGCGTGTGGAGCAGATTATACTGAAGCTATTGTGGCGCGACTATTACCGGTTTATGTTCAAGAAGCATGGCAACCGTTTTTTTCATGCACAGGGATTAACCGGCGATGCGCCGGATACCCTGGCCGACGATGAGGACAACTTCAGGCGTTGGAAATCCGGCAAGACAGGCAACCCCATTGTGGATAGTGGCATCCGGCAGCTTAACGAGACCGGCCACATCCCCCATCATCTACGGATAATTCTTGCCGACCACCTTGTGCACGAATTGAACGTTTCGTGGTTGAAAGGTGCAGCATGGTTTGAAGAAAAACTGATTGATTATGGTCCAGCTAATAACTATGGCAACTGGGCACATGTCGCCGGCGTAGGAAGCAGCCTGAAAGACAACAAGCGCATCGATACTAAGAAACTGAGTGCGCAATTTTATCCAAAAGAAACCTACGCCCTGGGATAGCGTGCCAATGCCGCTTCCAGAATCGTAAAAATCCTATTATTCCCGAATTTTGGCTACAAAATTGTGGGAGAATCCTATGGTAAACGATTTAATAATTATAACTTTGACCCATCATTGCAAAACAACTAAATGGACAAGCTTTCTTATTTGAGTAACGCAGATTCGGCCTATATCGACTCGTTATACGAAGCATATAAAAGGGACCCGGAATCGATTGATTTCGGCTGGCGCAAGTTTTTTGAAGGTTTTGATTTCGGCCAGAACGGCGAAGCGACTACAGCGCAATCTACCCCCGACCACGTACTGAAGGAGATCAATGTACTGAACATGATCAACGGCTACCGGGACCGTGGACACCTTTTTACCGAAACCAACCCCGTGCGGGAGCGCCGCAAATACTACCCTGGCAAAGAACTTGAAACGTTCGGGCTTACCGAGGCGGACATGGACACCGTGTTCAACGCCGGCGTTGAGGTCGGATTAGGGCCTGCCAAATTGCGTGAAATCCGCCAGTTGATTGAAGACACTTACTGCCGTTCCATAGGCGCGGAATTTAAATACATCCGCAGCCCGGAAAAGATCAAATGGCTCCAGGAACGCATGGAAGGTGAACGCAATACGCCGAACTTTACCCTGGAGAAAAAGAAGCGGATACTGAAAAAGCTGAACGAGGCCGTGGTGTTCGAGAATTTCCTCGGAACCAAATTCCTGGGTCAGAAACGGTTTTCATTGGAAGGTGCAGAAAGTCTTATTCCCGCACTGGATTCCGTCATCGAAAAAGGTGCAGACCTGGGCATCCGGGAATTCGTCCTTGGTATGGCCCACCGCGGCCGGCTCAATGTACTGGCCAATATTCTTGGTAAATCATACGAGAGCATTTTCTCGGAATTTGAAGGCAAGACCTACGCTGAAGAGGCTGAACAGGATTTCGGCGGCGACGTCAAATACCACTTGGGTTATTCCACCGATATTACAACGGACAACGGCTCCGCGGTCCACCTGAGCCTGGTGCCTAACCCGTCTCACCTTGAGGCCGTTGATCCCGTAGTGGAAGGTATCGTACGCTCCAAGATCGACATGAAATACGAGGGTGACGCCACCAAGATCGCCCCTATTCTGATCCACGGGGATGCTGCTGTGGCCGGTCAGGGTATCGTCTACGAGGTGATCCAGATGTCCAAACTTGAAGGATTCCGCACCGGTGGGACCATCCACATCGTTGTCAACAACCAAGTGGGCTTTACCACAAACTTCAAGGACGCCAGATCATCTACCTACTGCACGGATATCGCCAAAGTAACACTTTCCCCGGTATTCCATGTAAATGGTGACGATGTAGAAGCATTGGTATATGCCATTAATCTGGCTGTGGAGTACCGTCAGAAATACCATACCGATGTATTTATCGACCTCTTATGTTACAGGAGGTATGGCCATAACGAAGCCGATGAGCCGAAGTTCACGCAACCTCTGCTTTACAAGGCGATTGAAAAGCATCCGAATCCACGGGAAATATACAACAAGAAGTTGCTGGAACAGGGAAGCGTGGATGCGAATCTGGCTAAGGAAATGGAAAAAGATTTCCGGAAGTTGCTGCAGGAGCGGTTGGACGAAGCCAAGGAAGAAGAGAACCTCACGCAGGATAACCCCATGTTTTCCGGTGCGTGGAAAGGACTGCGCAAGGCGAAGTATGAAGACATTTTCGCTTCAGTTAAAACCGGAGTACCGGAAAAGACTTTTCTTCAGCTGGCAAAGGAGATAACCACCTTACCAATGGATAAGAAGTTCTTCCGCAAGATCTCCCGCCTTTTTGAAGAGCGCAGCAAAATGGTTGAGACCAAACGCTTCGACTGGGCCATGGGCGAACTGATGGCTTATGCGACACTGCTCAGCGAAGGATTCCGGGTCCGCGTCAGTGGACAGGATGTCGAGCGTGGCACCTTTTCTCACCGGCATGCGGTTCTTACGCTGGAAGATTCAGAGGAGGAATACATCCCGTTGCAGAAGATTGAAGGCGGCGAGCGGTTCAACATCTACAATTCCCATCTGTCAGAATACGGCGTGTTAGGGTTTGAATACGGTTATGCTTTGGCTAATCCGCAATCGCTTACCATATGGGAAGCGCAGTTCGGAGATTTCTATAACGGCGCACAGATCATTGTCGATCAGTATATCTCCAGTGCCGAAACGAAATGGCGCCGGTCCAATGGCCTCGTTATGCTTCTCCCCCATGGCTTCGAAGGCCAAGGTCCCGAGCACTCCTCGGCCCGCATTGAGCGATTCCTGGAACTTTGCGCTGAAAACAATATGCAGATTGTCAACTGCACTACGCCGGCCAACTTCTTCCATGTGCTGCGTCGGCAGCTGAAGCGTGACTATCGCAAGCCGCTGATCGCTTTTACGCCCAAGAGCCTGCTGCGGCATCCTAAAGTAGTCAGCGACGTTTCTGAATTCAATACCGGTTCCCAATTCCAGGAAGTTATTGATGATGGCTATGTGAAATCAGCCGACGTGAAGCGGGTACTGTTCTGTTCCGGAAAAATCTATTACGATTTGCTGGAAAAACAACAGGCCGACAAACGCAAAGATGTTGCCATCGTCCGGGTTGAACAGCTCTACCCCACGCCCATGGATAAGCTCCGTACAATCCGCTATAAGTACAAAAACGCAACGGAGTTTTTCTGGGTACAGGAAGAACCTGAAAACATGGGGGCATGGCCATACATCTGCCGTAAATTCAGGAACCGGAACGTTGCCCTGGAGGTGATATCCCGCAAGGAAAGCAGCAGCACCGCAACCGGTTATGCCAAGCAACACATTGCTCAGCAGCTCGCTGTAGTCAGCAGGGCGTTCGAGGACAAGACCGCCGGACAGGAAGTGAAGCAAAATGTAAAGGCGAACGTAAAAGTTGCTGAAAAAGTCGACTGACAAATCTTTTAACAGCTTAACACAACATTTATGAGCGTAGAAATAAAAGTACCGACCGTAGGTGAATCCATTACCGAAGTAACCCTGTCACAATGGTTAAAGCAGGATGGCGATTATGTCGAAATGGACGAAAATATCGCCGAACTAGAGTCGGACAAGGCTACTTTTGAATTACCTGCGGAAAAAGCCGGTATTCTTAGGATCGTAGCCCAAGAAGGCGACACACTGGAGATCGGTGCCTTGGTAGCCACAATAGAAGAAGGTGGAGCTCCGGCTGCAGCTGAACCTAAAGAAGCCCAGGCCGAAGCGCCGGCCGAAAATGCACAGAAGGTTGAGGAAAAGCCTGTTGCGCAAGCTGATAGCAGCGGCAGTTATGCCGCGGGCACCGCGTCTCCGGCTGCAGCCAAAATTTTGCGGGAGAAGGGACTTGACGCAGCATCCATCCAAGGAACCGGTAAAGATGGCCGGATCACCAAGGAAGATGCGGAAAAGGCGGAAGCGCCGAAAGCCAAAGCTGCTGAACCGGCTAAGACTGCGCCTGCCGCAGCAGCGGAAGCGCCTAAACAGATACCCGGCTCACGGGATGAACGGCGCGAAAAGTTGTCATCACTGCGCAAGACCATTGCAAAGCGGCTTGTATCGGTTAAGAACGAAACGGCCATGCTGACCACGTTCAACGAGGTTAACATGAAGCCTATCATGGACTTGCGCGCAAAATACAAAGAACAATTCAAGGAAAAGCATGGCGTAGGACTTGGTTTCATGTCATTCTTTACCAAGGCGGTGTGTACGGCCCTGAGAGAATGGCCGGCCGTCAATGCCCGTATTGATGGAGATGAGATCGTCTACAGCGATTTTGTCGATGTATCCATTGCGGTTTCAGCGCCCAAAGGTTTGGTAGTGCCGGTGATCCGGAATGCAGACGGCCTGTCCTTACATGAAATCGAAAAGGCTGTGGTTCAGCTGGCTACGAAAGCAAGAGACAACAAACTGACCATTGAAGAGATGACCGGAGGCACATTTACGATCACCAACGGCGGCGTCTTCGGGTCGATGATGTCAACCCCGATCATTAATGCACCGCAATCGGCGATTCTGGGTATGCATAATATCGTGGAACGTCCCGTTGCCGAGAACGGACAGGTGGTTATCCGGCCGATGATGTACATTGCCCTCTCCTACGATCACCGAATCATTGACGGAAGGGAATCGGTAAGCTTCCTGGTCCGCGTAAAGCAATTGCTCGAAGACCCGGCCCGTTTGTTACTTGAAGTTTAACTCCGGCTGCCATAACAATTATTGAAGAGCCGGATAGCCCAATGCTATCCGGCTTTTTTGTACTAATCGCCGGTCTCCACCACCGTTACCTGGACCCCGAGCCGTTCCAGCTGCTTCACCGTGTGGTGAGGCACCCGGCTGTCCGTGATGACTCGATCAACCTCCTCAATGCCGCAAATCCGGCCAAACCCCCGTCTGCCGAATTTAGTTGAATCTGCCAGGACGATTACTTTCTGGGACGCTTCCATCATCTTTCGGTTAAGATGGGCTTCCTGAGCATTGGTGGTCGTTAGTCCAAACTCCAGGTCGATGCCATCCACACCGAGAAACAGCTTGCTGCAAAAGAAATCACCCAAGATCTGTTCCGCATACAGACCCGTTACGGAGGTTGAGCTTTTGCGCAGAATACCGCCTAACTGCAGGATCTCAACATTGGGATGTTTGATCAATTGAACGGCTACGTTCAATGCTGATGTAACAACGGTTAGGTCTCCGGTCGGTTGGATTTCCCTGGCCATGGCCTGCACAGTTGTGCCCGAAGCAATAATAATCGAGTCGTTGTCCGCAATCAGCGATGCGGCTTCACGTGCAATGGCGGTTTTTTCTGCGGCCTGTATTTTCTCTTTTTCAAAGACCGTCCGGTCAATCGTATAGGGATTGGTCAGGGTAGCTCCACCATGGGTTCTGAAAAGAAGCTGACGGTCCTCCAACAGTTTCAGGTCCTTCCGGATGGTGACAGAAGAAACCCCCAGCTGCTTACAGAGGTCCAACACATTTACGGAACCGTTTTGCTGCAGTTGCTGCATGATAAACTGGTGGCGTTCTACGATATTCATGACCTGATCTTTTGTATTCCACTAAGATACTGCTTTTCCGCTTAGTTCAATATATTTCATTTACTTTCGTTTTTTGCGTAAGACATTTCGTTTTGTTTTCAAATAGATTTCATTAGCTTTGCACGAAAGCATTCAAAATCGATAAAATACTATGCAAACCGCGTCATTAAACCGGAACTCAGCCATTGAACAGGCCGCCGCTACGCAGAATTGGGATGTTGCCATAATCGGGGGCGGCGCCACAGGGTTAGGTGTTGCGGTTGACGCAGCTTCCCGCGGTTATAAGACCATCCTGCTGGAACAACACGATTTTGCGAAAGGCACGTCCAGTAGGAGTACGAAGCTGGTGCATGGCGGCGTACGGTACCTTGCCATGGGAGACATCAAACTGGTTTACGAAGCGCTACATGAAAGGGGTGTTATTTTTCAGAATGCACCACATTTAGCACATGCCCAACCGTTTATCATTCCTTGCTATTCAACATTCAGTAAGTGGAAATACCTGATAGGTCTGAAAATTTATGACTGGCTGGCTGGCCGATACCGGATAGGCAAGTCCACATTCGTGCAGAAAAAAGATGCACTGGAAGCACTGCCCGGCATCAGGGCCAATAAGCTGAAGGGCGGCGTTCGGTATTATGACGGACAATTTGACGATGCCCGGTTGGCCATTAACCTGGCACAGACCGCTGTTCAGTATGGCGGGACTGTACTTAACTACTGCCGGGTGACCACGCTTCATAAAGGTGCCAAGGGTGAGGTCACCGGTCTGACATTCATTGACGAAGAGCAAGATAAGGCATTTATGATCCGATCCAGGATCGTAATCAATGCTACGGGGGTTTTCGTGGACGATATCTTAAAGATGGATGCCGGCGATCATAAACCGCTGGTGCGTCCCAGTCAGGGGACCCATGTAGTGGTCGACAGGTCCTTCCTGGGCAACAAGGATGCGCTGATGATTCCGGAAACAAGCGACGGCAGGGTGCTGTTCGGCGTTCCCTGGCATGGGCACCTGCTTCTGGGCACTACAGATACGCCCATCGCGCAGCATAGTCTTGAACCAAATCCACTTGAAAAGGAAATTGATTTTATCCTTGACACCGCGTCGGCATACCTGACCAAAGCACCGAAACGCACCGATGTGCTCAGCATATTCGCCGGACTGAGGCCGTTGGCTGCTCCGGACAAGGACAACGGGTCTACCAAGGAGATCTCGCGCAACCATAAACTTATTGTAAGCGCTTCGGGCCTGATCACCATCACCGGTGGTAAATGGACCACCTACCGGAAGATGGCTGAAGACACCGTGGATAAGGCAACCGAGACTGCCGCTTTGCCCAAAAAGGTGTGTAACACCAAGGCTATCCGTATACACGGCTATTGTACGGAAAGGGTGTCCGGTCACTGGGCCGTCTATGGGGCCGATGCCGAGCACATCCGCGCGTTGGCCAATGAAGATCCCCGCTTGGGCCGGAAATTACATGAAGCGTTTGACCATATCGCTGCAGAAGTGGTCTGGTTTGTCAGGCATGAAATGGCCCGTACCGTTGAAGACGTATTGGCGCGGAGGCTCCGGATTCTCTTCCTGGATGCGGCCAGGTCCATGGAAATGGCGCCTGAGGTTGCCGCCATCATGGCCACCGAACTGAACAAGGATGAGCATTGGGTTACGGATCAGGTCAACCGGTATAACACCATAGCCCATGGCTATTTACCTAGTAAGTAAGGAACGGAAACCAATATAACCAATATGATGGACCAATATATTTTAGCATTAGATCAGGGGACTACAAGCTCCAGAGCGATTATTTTTGACCAGCGCGGGACGATTGTCACCATGGCGCAGAAAGAGTTTAAACAGTATTACCCTCAGTCGGGATGGGTAGAGCACGATGCACAGGAGATCTGGTCGAGCCAGCTTTCAGTAGCCACCGAAGCGGTAGCCAAGGCCCGATTGAAAGCCTCTTCCATTGCAGCAATAGGCATTACCAATCAGCGTGAGACTGCAATTGTCTGGGACAGGGCAACAGGTCAGCCTATCGGTCCGGCTATCGTCTGGCAGGACCGGCGGACGGCCAAATACTGCGACGAGCTAAAGGAAAAAGGATATGCGGATATAATCCGGCAGAAGACGGGTCTGCTGATTGACGCCTACTTTTCTGCCAGCAAGATCAGCTGGATGCTTGAGCATATACCCGGCGCCAGGGAAAAAGCTGAAAAAGGACAACTTGCATTTGGCACCGTGGACTCTTGGCTGATCTGGAATCTCACCGGAGGCGAAAAGCACCTGACCGACGTTACCAATGCGTCCCGGACGATGCTCTATAACATTAACACATTGCAATGGGACGATGAACTGCTCAGTCTATTCAATGTGCCGCGCAGTATGTTGCCGGAAGTCCGGAGTTCATCAGAGGTTTACGGAGAAACGGCGGCTAATATTCTGGCGGCCAAAATACCCATCGCGGGGATCGCCGGCGATCAGCAAGCCGCTCTCTTCGGACAGTTGTGCACTAGCGTAGGTATGGTTAAGAACACATACGGCACGGGATGTTTTATGCTGATGAACATCGGAGACAAGCCCGTGATGTCGACAAATAACCTGGTCACTACCATCGCCTGGCAGCTTGGTGACCGGGTGAACTATGCATTGGAGGGAAGTATCTTTATCGGTGGGGCCATCGTGCAGTGGCTACGGGACGGACTGGGTATTATCCGGCAGTCGGCCGACGTAGAGGAGCTGGCCATGAAGGTGAAGGACACAGACGGCGTGTACCTGGTGCCGGCATTTGCCGGGCTCGGTGCACCTCATTGGGATCCATATGCCCGGGGGACCATTGTTGGGCTTACCCGGGGCAGCACCGCCGCCCACATAGCACGCGCAGCGCTGGAGGGCATCGCTTACCAGACGGTTGATATACTTCGCGCAATGGAAGCGGATGCGGGCGCAGCAATCAAGGAACTACGCGTGGATGGAGGTGCAACGGCGAATAACCTCCTTCTACAGCTCCAGGCGGACATCCTGCAAGGAGAAGTCGTTCGGCCGAAGATTACCGAAACCACTGCGCTCGGCGCGGCCTATCTGGCCGGGCTCGGCACAGGGCTCTGGCAAAGCGTCGATGACCTCCAGAGTCAATGGCAGGTAGACCGCACCTTTGTCCCCGATCCGGCTTACGATGCGGAAACAGCCATCGATTGCTGGCACCGTGCAGTTGAAACAGCGAAAACATTTAAGTGATCACCAATCACCAATAAAGAAACCAATTATGACACCATTTATTGCAGAAATTATCGGAACAGCCGTCCTGATTTTATTGGGCGGGGGTGTAGTGGCTAATGTCGTGCTGAACGGCACCAAGGGTCATAACAGCGGCTGGATCGTCATTACCACCGCATGGGCTCTTGCCGTTTTTGTAGGCGTGGTCATAGCAGGCCCCTATAGCGGGGCTCACCTGAATCCAGCAGTTACACTGGCAATGCTCATTGCCGGCAACCTTGACCTTGCGACAGCACTGACCTATATATCCGCACAGTTTATCGGCGCTATGGCAGGTGCTTTCTCCGTATGGCTGATCTATCAGGACCACTTCCGTGCGACTGATGATTCCGGGGCTAAACAGGCGGTTTTTTGTACAGCTCCAGCCATCCGGAATCTACCCGTCAACCTAATCAGTGAAATCATCGGCACGTTCATACTGCTTCTCGCCGTCTTCTATTTTACGGACGCGGAACTTTCAGACGAGAAGGCTATTCCTATCGGCCTGGGATCCCTTGGTGCGCTTCCGGTAGCATTCGTTGTCTGGGTAATCGGGCTCGCCTTGGGTGGCACTACAGGATACGCTATTAATCCTGCCCGGGACCTTGGTCCCCGTATCGTGCATGCGCTGCTCCCCATCCAGGGTAAGGCAGGGTTCGACGGCGGCTATGCTTGGGTACCGGTGATCGGGCCGCTCATCGGAGCAGCATTGGCTGCATTCCTGTTCCTGTGTTTAGGCAAGTGACGTGTTTTATGTTAATGTAACACACTCTTAACATTAACGAAATATTACAACCTGATACTTGCAGCGTGAAAACAACGCTGTAAAACAATCCCTATGCAATGAAAAATCTACGTAATTTAATTGCCGGGCGCCGATATTGGCCAGCCTGCCTATTTCTCTTTTTGTTATTCCATTTTACAAACCTCGCTGCGCAGCAGCGTGTCCCGGTAGCGGGCCGCGTACAGGACGCCGAAACGGACCAACCGCTGAACGGTGTTTCCATCATCAGCGAAGGCCGCTCGTTGGCTGCTACTGACGCCGATGGCCGGTTCCAGGTGTCAGTTCCGACAGGCACTCAGCTGACGTTCACCCTTATTGGATACCAGTCGCATCAGATCACCGTGACGGACTCGCGGAACAATCTGGTCATCACACTGCAAACCGCTTCAACAGAAATGGAAGAGGTTGTAGTAACGGCGCTGGGTATTGAACGGGAAGCCAAAGGCTTAGGCTACGCCGTGAGCACCGTCAAGGGAGAAGACCTCACTGAAGCTATGCCGACCAACTGGTCCGACGCACTGAAAGGCAAAGTCGCCGGCCTGAACCTGACACAACCGGGTTCCGGACCGTTGAACTCCACCCGGATCAACCTGAGAGGCGACCGGTCTTTCGATGCAAACAAAAACGAGGCGCTTATCGTGGTGGATGGCATCCCTATGATCAATAGCAGCGGCAAGGCAAGCTCTGGCGTAAATGATGCGTATGGAGCCGGCGTTTCGGGACTGGATAAGGACATCCCCATTGACTTCGGCAATGGCCTGAGCGACATAAACCCGGACGATATTGAATCGGTAACCGTGCTGAAAGGTGCAGCGGCCACGGCGCTGTATGGAAGCCGGGCGGGGAACGGAGCCTTGATCATCACGACGAAAAAGGGCACCAAGCGTGCGGGTGGTATCGGCATCACCATAAACTCCAATACCAGCGTCAACGACATTCTCCGTTGGCCGGAGATTCAGTATGAGTACGGTCAGGGCAACAACAACCGCAATGCGGACGGCGAGCTCTACTATTCGTACCAATTATCAGAAGACGGACCGAACACGGGCTCCACTTCCAGCGCCTGGGGGCCCAAGTTTGACGGCCAGATGTATTATCAATACGATCCCGCCATTGAAGGCCAGTCTACCGAGCGGTTGCCCTGGCGTCCATACAAAGACAATATCAAGGGGCTCTACCAGACAGGAATGACGCTGACCAACAGCATTGCTTTTGACGGGGCAACCGACCGATTTTCTGCCAGAGCCTCGTTTACTCACACTAAGAACAACTGGATCTTACGCAACACCGGTTTTGAACGCATGGTGGCATCACTCAACACCAGCGCGCAGTTATCAGACAAACTGAAGATGAATGCAAAGTTCGCCTACACCAACAAAAGCAGCGACAACCTGCCTGGCACGGGATACAACAACCAGTCCATCTCGTATTTCACAATCTTTCAGAATCCGAGTATTGATTTAGCTGTCTATGAACCGCGTTGGAAAAGTGGTCAGGAACAGGTTTCTCAGATACACCCCTTCAGCTCGTACATTGAAAACCCGTTTATCATTCTGTATGAGATGACAAACAGTCTAAAAAGCACCAATATAGATGGAAACCTGCAAGGTATTTACACATTTAATCCGAAGTGGGAGCTGATGCTCCGCTCGGGTCTGAACCTCCGCCAGGACAACCGGGAAAGTCGTCGGCCATTCGATACCGCAAATTTCCCGAGAGGATACTTTAAGCAACAGGACGTGTATTTTCTTGAATCAAACACTGATGCGTTGCTGACCTATAACGACAAGCTGAGCGATCAATTCAATATCCGTGCGTCGCTAGGGGGCAACCTGATGAGCCGGGAGGAAAAAGTGAACAACGCCGTAGCCCGAGGTCTTACATTGCCGGGTGTCTACAAACTATCCAATGCAATGGAGCTTCCGGTTGCTGAAAATGTTTTGGAAAATAAACAGATCCGCAGCGTTTACGGGTTAGTGAACCTTTCGTGGCAGGACAAAATTTTTGTAGACGTCACAGGCCGAAATGACTGGTCGTCCACCTTGCCCGCTGAAAGCCGGTCGTACTTCTATCCATCGGTCAGTTCGAGCTATGTTTTAAGTGATATTTTCACCCTGCCCAGCGTATTTTCCTTTGCCAAAGCCCGGCTTTCATGGGCTATGGTTGGGAATGATACTGACCCCTACCGCCTGCACAAGTATTACAGTACATCACCGTTTCCAGGGTCTTCTAACGCACCGTCCGTATTGCATAATGCTGACCTGAAACCGGAGATATCCACTTCATGGGAAGCTGGTGTAGACTTCTCCCTTTTCAGAAACCGGCTTAGTGCAGACGTTAATTTTTACCACAATGTTACGGTGAATCAGGTATTGACCGTTCCGATGGACATTACGACCGGTTTCAGTAACGCTTACATCAACGGCGGGAAAGTACGGAATAAAGGTATCGAGGTACTGCTCAGCGGCAAACCGGTAGCTTCAGGTAACTTCACCTGGACATCAACGGTTACCTGGGCGAAAAACGACAACCGGATACTGGAATTGAGTGCCGATTTCAATACCGATGAACAGATACTGGCCAGCAGCGGCGCAGGAGCTGTTTCAATCCGCGCAAGGAAAGGTGGAAGCACGGGCGATATCTACGGATACGGATTAGTCCGCAACGAAGAGGGACAAATTATCCATAATCCTGAAACCGGTTTGACACTGCGTTCGGATATGAAGAAAATCGGAAATGCATATGCCGACTGGCGGGGCGGTTTCCAAAATGAATTCCAGTATAAAAACTGGCGGGCAAGCGTACTGATAGACGGCCAATACGGAGGCATCGTTTATTCCCAGACCCACCATAAAATGACTGAACAGGGAAAACTGGCCCATACCCTCCGCGGACGGGAAACAATGACCGTCGTCGGTGAAGGTGTGGTCCAAAACGCCGATGGCACCTATTCACCGAATACCAAAGAAGTACCCATCCAGACCTGGTACGGAGATTATTACCGCCGTGCCAACGTGGAGACCAACAGCTTCGACGCTTCCTACCTGAAACTGCGTGAAGTGCGCCTGGAATATGGCCTGCCGCGCAGCTTTACGACTAAACTGGGCGTTTCCAGCGCGAGTGTGGCGCTGTATGGACGTGATCTTGCTATGATCTCGGACTTCCCCATCTTTGATCCGGAAACGGCTGCCCTCAACGGCGCTACCATCATGCCGGGGGTAGAGATGGGACAAATGCCCACACCAAGGACCTGGGGCTTCAACCTCCGTGTCGCTTTTTAACGAATGTTTGAATCACAGAAAAATCGATAGTAATGAAAACGAAAATATACAGCGTACTAGTAGGAGCAGTTGTACTGGCATCCGTCTCCTCTTGTGCTAACTTCGATGAACTCAATATCGATCCAAACCGGATCGAAAAGGTAACACCTGGTAGCCTGCTCACCCCTACGGTTTACGGAATGAGCACATATTTTACGGTGCGCAGCTATGACTTTACCTGGCAGCTGATGCAGGTAGGCCTGCCCAATCCCAGTGTCCAGCTTGGCGTGCACCGGTACGATATTACTGAAACCGCCGGCAATGGTACATGGAACACCTGCTATACGTGGCTGAGAAATATACCTGAAATGATTGAAGCCTCTGAAACCTACGGTCAACCCATCTACCGGGCTGTGGCTTTTACCCTTCAGGCTTATATCACCGGGATTCTCACCGACAGCTTCGGCGATGTGCCGTTCAGCGAGGCATTGCAGGCGGAGCATGGTATCCAACAACCAAAATTTGACACGCAGGAAGAAATCTATACCCGGCTCATCGCTGATCTGGAAGAAGCCAATACCATTTATGCCGGTGAGGGCATTATGGACGGTAACGACTTGCTTTATAACAACGACAAGATCAGATGGCGTAAGTTTAACAATTCCCTCTTGATGCGCCTGCTGCTCCGGCTTTCCAAGCGAACCGAATTTGACAGCTATAACCGCATCCAGAACATGATAAATAATCCGGACACCTATCCGGTGTTCGAGAGCAACGATGATGCTGCGCTCGTCACTATTACCGGAAACGCACCCTATAATTATGCCTGGGCGCGCCGCCAGGATTATGTCAACTTTGAAGCGATGGCATCGTTCTTTGTTGACGTGCTCAATGAACTGGAGGATCCCCGCCGGCCATTATTTATGACTCAGGCCAGTGAAATGGTTGATGGGCAGCCCCAGCCGATCGGTTATAGGGGAATTCCGAGCGCGCATTCCGGAGATGCTTCGCAATTTAACTACAACCCCAGCACGCCCAATGGAAACCTGATGATCTACGATGCCATTGGAACCCCCATCAAGGAGGTTATCATGAGTTATGCTGAAGTGGAATTCATAAAGGCAGAGGTGGCATTGCACTTCGGTGACCTGACCGCCTCAAAAGATGCTTATGAAAAAGGTGTGGAAGCTGCCATAACGCAATGGAACGGTGGCCAGATGCCTGCTGATTATTTCGAAAATGAGGCGGCGGCATTTGACGGAACGCTGGAACGCATCATGACGCAGAAATACCTGGGCCTGTTCTTCAACGACTACCAGCAGTGGTTCGAATACCGGAGAACCGGTTATCCGGAATTACCGAAGACGGAATACATGCTGCATGATGGGGTTATGCCTACCCGGTTCATGTATCACAATGAAATCAGGACCACAAACCCTGAGAACTACCGGATCGCGGCTGAGCGGATCGGCGGTGACAACATCCATACTAAAGTGTGGTGGGAGCAATAATAACAGAATAACAGTCCTTACAGACGAAAAAGGCAATTTCCGTTGGGAATTGCCTTTTTCTTTTTCTGGCACACGCCGCTACCCGATGGCCCGTACCGCCAGCTCCCCGCTGAAATGAGCCGCCAGATGACGGCCTTCCCCGTGCATTGTCCAGATTTCCCTCGGTTCTACAAGACGGATATACTCCAGGATGTCCCGCCAGTCCACATGGTCGGAAATATATAGTTCCATATCATTGCGTTGCTGCAAATGCTTCCAACCGGAGGCAAAGACGCGAAGTACACCCGTGGCCCTGTAGTAGCTGTTAAACGTCATTGGAGGGACCAGGTAAACCGCACCGCGGCTGGCAGCCTTCATTTCCTTTCGGTTATAGGGTTCATAGCGGAGATCCGCACCCAGCGAGCTGTATAACCGGTGAACAGGCAAAATGGCGTGGTGAACAAGAACGCGCAGTTCAGGGCAATGGTTGTTGATCAATGCCGTGAGGCGCTGCGCCTTCCCCAGGGTATAGGCTCCTAATAAAATGGAATGGGCGGCGCCGTTGAGCTTCACAATCTCACTGACGGGATCAGGATGGGTTACCTCCGGATCGGCAAACGTGCTTTCCGTAATGAGCACATCCGCACGGACAGCCTCAAGCGGCTCGCATGTGTCATCCGCCTGGGTTTTATAATCACCGGTATAAAGGTATCGGACGCCCAGATACTCCATGAGAATCTGGGCCGATCCGAGTATATGTCCTGCGGGGATCAGCCGGATCCGGACGCTTCCCAGCTCAAAGAACTGATGATAGCCCGGCGTAACGTAGCTCTGAACCGGTTGCTTAGGGTAACGGTGGTGCATGAACGCGGCGGTCGGCGCCGTACAGTATATCTTATGGTGCCCCGGTGTAGCATGATCCGCATGCGCATGGGATACCACGGCATGGGACACCGGATGAAGGGGGTCGATAAAGAAATCTCCATAAGCGCAATAATACCCTTCCGGCCGCTTGATGAGGAAATCAGAAAGTATCTGCACCATTTCTCATTGTTGTGAACGAAAAATACGATCGAGCTTCAGCACCTGGGGCACAACGGCTTGCTTACCGTCGTTGACGATAACGAAGTCTGACAGCTTACGTTTCTCCTCATCGGTCCACTGCTTAGCCATACGGGCACTGACGTGCTCGGCAGTGATGCCGTCGCGCTCTACCACGCGCTGGATACGCAGCGCTTCCGGCGCAACAACCAAAACATTATACCGGTTAAGCTTGTAGGAACCGCTTTCAAATAACAGGGCCGCTTCTTTAATTGTGTAGGCCGTTTCCTGTCGTGCGGCCCACTCCTCTCCTGCCCTTATCACCACCGGATGTACCAGCTCGTTCAGCATTTCCAGCTTTTCAGCATTACCGAATACTTCCTGAGCCAGGTATCCCCGGTTCAATGAACCGTCAGCATGGTATGCTTCCGGTCCGAATGCCTTTTTGATAGCCTCGATCAGTCCCCCATCAGAGACCATAAGTCGTTTTGCTTCATCATCCGCATTGAAAACCGGCACACCTAAAACACCGAATATCCTGCATATCAATGATTTACCACTACCAATTCCTCCAGTGATCCCTATTTTTATGGGTTGCATGTTATTTCCGTACGAAAAAGTCAACGTTCTGCGGTTCTACCTTCACCAGCTTGCAGAACTCCGGCATCTTTGTGATAATCACCGGAAGTTTCTTCACCCCCAAGTCCTGCCATTCTTCCATATTCACCACTGCCTCAAATGCATTGGTGGTTACCCTGGCGTAATCCCGCAGGGAAACCATAACAGTAAGCCTCACCTTGCTGGGCAACAATCTCACAGCGCTGAACTGTTTGGCATTCTCTGCTTTGAGAGGAACTTCCAGGATCTTTTCGGTAACTTCCCCTACCGGGATGGTTACCTCTACAGTGGTGGGGTATACGTTGATGTTGGCACGCCGGTTTTGCCGGAGATGAGCAACCGCCCGGATATCGCTATTGACGTTGGAAAGCCGTATCGTATCGGTTTCCCATTGTTCGATTTCTACCACATCTTCCAGCGGACCGGTGATTGTGACATACTCGGGAGTGATGCGCAATTGATCTATGATACCGTACTGTTTGCTGAAATGCAGGTCGTAGATCGGCTTCACCGGCACTTTCCGCTCGGTCTGCTTTGAAAAATCAAAATAAAGGGTGTCCGGCGACACCGATATAACCCGCTGGTTGACGGGGAACTGCCTATTGATAAAGCCCAGCTGATTTCCCAGCACAATCCAGTTTCGGTTTTCCAGACCGCTAAGGTCAACTTGGACCGTTTGTACGGCAGATTGCAACCGGGAAAAAAGCAATTGCCAACCGGTCGCCTCCAGCCTTATACTGACCGTGTCTGACTGCAGTGGATGGAAAGCCCGGTTCTCAGGAGCATTGACGTATTGAACCCCAGATTCCACTGTATAGACATAGGAATTGGAGATCGCAAAAAGCGCCCAAGCCAAAAAAGAAAAAACCAGGCACTTGACAAAGATGCTAAGTTTACGTCGCTGCGCTTTGTTTAAATTCACTGCAGGCATGCTCAAAACAAGCTAAAGCCGCTTAGTGCCGGCCGGTGCAGACACTGTCGCGGCTTTAATATGATGACCCGTCAGGCTTTGGGAGCCGTGTTCTGCGCCTTTGACGCATCAAGGGAAATGGCCGATTTGTCAAAACGGATTTTAACACCTCCGCCCACGTCCACCAGAAAAGTAGTCTCTGAAATCTCAACAATGCGTCCGTGTATGCCCGCTGTGGTCACCACCCGGTCGTTCACCTTAAGTTCCTCGATGTATTTCTTGTGGTCCTTGGCCTTTTTCATCTGCGGCCTGATCATGAAGAAATAAAACACCACGATGATCAGAATCATAGGCAAGAAACCGACGAGGCCTCCCCCTGCACCACCTGCCTGCAATAAAATGGTTGATGTAATCATTTTTTTAGTTATTTGGAATTTAATAGTTATACAAAACTTATTTCTTCACTTCTCCGCGTAGGTGGAGTAGCGTGTTCTGGCTGGATGAATTGGATGTCACCGTTACCACTTTGTGTTGTTTGCCTACCTGCCCCGCACTGTTGAAGACCACCTTTACCATTCCTTCTTCTCCGGGAGGAATAGGGTTTTTCGAGTATTCCGGTGTGGTACAGCCACATGAAGCTTGCACGTTGGAAATAATCAGCGGTGACTTGCCGGTATTAGTAAACCGGAATTCGTGCTCCACTTTCTCGCCTTCCTTGATTACTCCGAAATCATATGAATCAGACGCCAGCTCGAGACTTGCGGCGGTAGAATCCGATCCCGGTATGATGGTCTGCCCTACCGGCTGTTCCCCCATCTGCTCCAAGGGAATCTCTTCAGCCTTAGGTTCTTCGTTCGTTCCAGAGGAGTTGCAGCCAGCTATCAAAACCGCTCCTGCAAAAACTGCGGGTATCCATTTCATTGTTTTCATTCTTATACTCATTAATATCGTTTATAATAAAACACGGCATGCCGGTACTTGTTTTATCACTGCATCAGCCCCCGGCCATGTTTGCGTATGCGGCCGGCCGTCTGCAGCTCGCCAAGGATCTTGTCGAGAATCCCATTGATGAATGTATTGCTTTTGGCCGTACTGAATACCTTTGATATCTCTATGTATTCATTGATGGTCACCTTCACCGGTATGGTCGGAAAATTCAGCAGTTCACATATGGCCATGCGCATGAGCAAGTTGTCCAGCAGGGCAATCCGGTCAGACTCCCAATTCCGGGTCTTAGTGCTGATAAGCTGTTGGTATTCATCCTGATACCGAATAGCATTACTCAGCAAATCCAGGACGAACTGCTTGTCCTCCTGCCAATTCGGCGAGAGATCTGCCAACTGGTTCTGCGCAGGGTCTTCGCTTGTGAAGTTCTTGAACGTCTTGGCTATCATTGCCTGCAATACCTCTTTATCAACCGGCCAGTTGATGAATTTTTCCTCAAAGACCTGTTCGATGGCGGGCGACCGGAGGATAATCTTCTTGAAGATGAACTTGATGATGTCCTTTTCTGCTGCAACGGAGCGGTCTTCCTGATTCAGGTATTCTGCATAGGCTTCTGATTCCCTTAACTGCATGAACACCGCCCGGACAATCTCGGGGTCAAAGTTCCACGATACTTTATACCGCTTAACCTCGTCCTGGTACTTCTCATTGTGCCTTAAGAGCTCAATAAATGTGTTGTTCTGTAAACGCGTGTTCGGTGATAGGTCGGCTGCTGTCGGTAAAAACTTGTTTATCCGCTCATCTGCATCAATCCGGACGTAATCAGACACTTCATCCAACAGGTTGAGCGTCCAGATATACATCTCGTACACTTGGTCGACGCTTTTAAGCAATGCCTTTTCAAATTTGTTTACCTGCTTGTCTTCTGACAGCTGGTACGCATAGAGCGTCTGTAATACTTTGACCCTTAGGTGCCTTCTATTTAACATACTTATGTAAAGAACGGATGGATAATTATGCTGCAGAGACGCTTATTGCTTGATCTTGCGCATATCCGCTATCCTGTTTTCTGCAATCTGATTTGCCGCTTGATACGGCGCAACCTGCTCGTTAATGGATTTACGCAACACCGAACGGGTCGCCTCGTAAATATTCTCTGTAAGTGCTGCGGTGCGGGATGCGCTGTATCCAGCAAGTTCCGAATAGCAGCTGAGCAGTCCTCCGGCGTTGATCAGGTAGTCGGGAGCGTAAAGAATGTTCCTGTCCATCAGCAGTTGGCCCTCCTCCTTTTCGTTCCGGAGTTGGTTATTTGCCGAACCGGCAATGATGCGACATCGCATCTTGGCAATAGTTTCTTTATTAACGGTGCCTCCTAACGCACATGGTGAATAGACATCAACATCCAATTCATAGATATTGCTGTTGGCTACCGGTACAGCTTTATACTTATTGGCTACTTCAGCCATCCGGTCCTCCACGATGTCACTGACATACACTTTTGCGTTTTCTTCGCGCAGAAGCGCAATCAGTTGTTCACCCACGTTGCCGGCGCCCTGTACCGCTACGGTACGTCCCGCTAAGGCATCATTCCCATAGAGCTCTTTCAGCGAAGCTTTGATACCATAGTACACGCCCTTTGCCGTAAATGGTGAGGAATCCCCGCTTCCGCCCAGTGACTTAGGCAGTCCGGCCACGTGCCCGGTTTCCATATGGACGTATTCCAGATCTTTGGGCGTGGTACCGATATCCAGCGAAGCGATGAATGTCCCATTCAACCGATCCACAAATTGACCGAACCTGCGCAGTAACACCTCGGTTTTCTGTGTGCGGTGATCACCCATTATGACAGCATTTCCGCCACCCAGATTCACGCCGGACACGGCAGCCTTGTAGGTCATGCCCCTTGACAGCCGCAACACATCTTCCAGGGCTTCATCCGTGCTCTGATAGGGAAGCATCCGGACACCGCCTATCGCGGGGCCCAACGTAGTGTCATGGACGGCAATGATCGCTTTCAACCCGACAGCTTCGTCATTACAGAAGAGAATCATCTGATGACCGAACTGTGCCATGAGCTCAAAGGATGGATTGTCTTTACCTGATACGGACATACGCAATTTTAATGTATGATGTGCTACGGATTATTGCGCAAAAGTAGCAAAATTATTTATGCTTCTAATCAAAGGGGCTAAACATTTCGTATTTTTGCTTGGCAATGAAACACCTGGCACACCTCAATAAGTACTTTTATAAATATCGCTGGCGGATGATCCCCGGCGTGCTTTTCGTAATCTTATCCAACTACTTCGGCGTGCTTCCCGCACAGGTGATCCGCATTGCTTTTGACCTGGTGAAAGAAAACATCAGCATGTACCGGCTATTCGACGGGTTCGAGCGTCAGCAGCTGGTATACGAGATATTTGGTTACAGCCTGCTGCTTTTTGGGGCGCTGGTGCTTATCCTCTCCCTTATCCGCGGCATCTTCCTGTTTCTGATGCGACAAACCATTATCCTCACTTCCCGTCACATCGAATACGATCTGAAAAACGAGATCTATAACCACTACCAGCAGCTGGACATGGCATTTTACAGGCGGAACAATACAGGTGACCTGATGAACCGTGTAACCGAGGACGTGAACAGGGTCCGCTCCTATCTGGGGCCGGCCGTCATGTACTCCATCAATACCGTCGTACTTTCCATTATGGTTATTGCCGCAATGGTGAGCGTCAATCCCAGGCTGGCCCTTTACGCGCTCCTGCCCATCCCCGTCCTGTCCGCCATATTACTATATGTCAATAAAGTGATCAACCGCCGCAGTGAACGTATCCAGCGGCAGCTATCCACCTTGTCATCAGTGGTCCAGGAGACATTTTCCGGCATACGGGTCATAAAAACCTATAACCGGGAGGCAGAGAAGATGGATCGGTTTGCAGAGGAAAGTAATCATTATCGCCACGCCTCGCTGGATCTGGTAAAGACTGAAGCGATCTTCTTCCCCCTTATCCTGCTGCTTATTGGACTCAGTACAGTCATTACGGTCTACGTAGGCGGATTGGAAGTTGCCAAAGGCACCATCACATCAGGTAATATCGCGGAATTCATTATCTACGTTAATCAGCTGACTTTTCCTGCGATGGCGCTTGCCTGGGTGACATCCCTCATCCAACGGGCGGCGGCCTCCCAGAAGCGCATCAATGAGTTCCTGCAGACCCAGCCCCAGATACGTTCCACTTCAGACGGACATATTGACGTCAAGGGACATATCCAATTTGAAAATGTCAGTTTCACCTATCCCGAAACCGGCATTCAAGCGCTTCGAAACGTATCCTTTGAGGTGAAGCCCGGTGAAGTGCTGGCTATCGTCGGCAGGACGGGTTCCGGCAAATCAACACTTGCTAATTTATTGATGCGCATGTACGACGTACAGGCCGGAGCCATCAGGATAGACGGCATTGACATTCGCCAGCTACCGCTTCAAGCTATACGGAGCCAGATAGGTTTTGTGCCGCAGGAGGTGTTCCTGTTTTCTGACACCATTGCCAATAACATCGCCTTTGGTTTAGATACCGCCGACCAGCAGGCCGTGGAAGACGCAGCCAGACGCGCGGCCGTCTATGACAATATCGTAAATTTCGAACAGGGCTTCCAGACAACGATCGGGGAACGCGGCATCACCCTTTCGGGAGGGCAGAAACAGCGCGTGTCCATTGCACGCGCGCTCATCAAAAGACCTCAGATCCTGGTGTTTGATGATTGCCTATCTGCGGTGGATACCCGCACCGAGGAGGAAATCCTGCGCAACCTCGGTGTCGCTATGGAAGGAAAAAGCACGATTTTCATCGCTCACCGCATCTCCACCATCAAAAATGCAGACCACATCATTGTGCTTGACAATGGCCGTGTCATTGAGGAAGGTTCCCATGAAGAACTGCTGGCGTTACGCGGAAATTACTTTGAGTTGTACGAAAAACAACTACTCGAAGAAGTGGCATAAAAAAACCATGGATACAGTTGTACCCATGGTCTAGCTTCTTGCCGGAGCAGTTATATACTTAAGCTTGCTCTTCTGCTTCTGCAGCCGCTTCGTCAGCCTTCGCCTTCTTAGCCTTCGCAGGCTTCTCCTCTGCTACTTCTGCAGCCGCGCTCTGTGCCGCCGCTGGCTCCGCTTGCGCTGCAGCTACCGGTTCGCTATCGAAAGGAACAACGGAAACATATGACTTGTTATTCGCTTTCTTGCGGAACACGACTTTCCCGTCGATCAGTGCAAACAGGGTGTGGTCCTTGCCCATCCCCACGTTCACATCAGGATGGTGCCTGGTGCCCCGCTGACGGACGATGATATTTCCGGCGATGGCTTGCTGGCCACCGAATATTTTCACTCCCAAACGTTTGCTATGTGACTCACGGCCGTTCTTCGAACTGCCCGCACCTTTTTTATGTGCCATGTCTTATCCTTTGTAAAAATTTATAAGGTAATTCCTGTGATCTCAATCTTGGTGAACTGCTGACGGTGTCCGTTTTTCTTTTTGTAGCCTTTGCGGCGTTTCTTCTTGAAAACGATTACCTTATCACCCTTCAAATGTGACAGAATCTTAGCCGAAACCTTGGCTCCTTTTACCGTAGGCGCACCTACCGTGAATTTACCACCGTCTTCCGCTAACAATACATTGTCAAATTCAATACTAGCGCCCTCATCTCCTTGCAACCGGTGTACAAAGAGCTGCTGGTCTTTTGCAACTTTGAATTGCTGTCCGGCTATATTTACTATTGCGTACATTGTTAATGAATTAATTAAAAATAGTTCCTTTAAATTCGAAGCGCAAAGGTAACGCTTTATTTTGATTATCCAAAGTTTATGTATAAATTTGCAACCCGTTTCACAACGGCGTATAATTTTTAATTTTTTACTTTTTTAATTTCACTTAAGTACAAACGAAAGTATGCAACAGTACGAAAGCGTTATCATTCTTACCCCGTTGCTTTCCGAGGAGGTTTCGAAAGAGGCGATTGCCAAATTCCGTAACATCCTGACCGAAGGCGGAGCCGAAATTGTCCATGAGGACAATTGGGGTTTGAAAAAATTAGCGTATCCGATTGAAAAGAAAACAACCGGATACTATCACCTCATCGAATTCAAGGCTCCCGGTGAACTGATCAACAAGCTGGAAATTGAATACAAACGCGATGAGCGTGTAATGCGTTTCCTGACTGTTAAATTAGATAAGCATGCCATTGCCTACAACGAGAAAAAACGCAGTGGTGCATTTAACAAAAAGGCCGATGCGCCTAAAGCAGAGGAGGTAGCACAATAATGGCAAACGAACAGATTCAATACGTGACTGCTCCCAAGGTGGAGGATAACAGGAAAAAGTATTGCCGCTTCAAAAAGAACGGCATCAAGTACATTGACTACAAGGACGCCAACTTCCTGTTGAAGTTTGTTAATGACCAAGGCAAGGTACTGCCCCGCCGTCTGACCGGAACTTCGTTGAAATTCCAGCGTAAAGTCGCCCAAGCGGTGAAACGTGCACGCCATATCGGCTTGTTGCCTTATGTAGCTGATTCACTTAAATAAGGAGGGGAAACGAAATGGAAGTAATTTTAAAGCAAGATATCAAGAAGCTGGGTGAAAAGGACGACGTCGTCACCGTAAAACCCGGCTATGGACGCAACTACCTGATTCCTCAAGGATACGCAATCCTGGCAACTGAATCAGCTAAGAAGGTATTGGCTGAGAACATCCGCCAGGCACAGTTCAAGCAGGACAAGATCAAAAAAGACGCCCTGGAACTGGCAAGCAAACTGGAAGGTGTGAAGTTGACCATCGGTGCGAAAGCCGGCGAATCCGGCAAGATCTTCGGTTCCGTGAACAGCATTCAGATTGCTGACGCGCTGAAGAAACAAGGGTTCGACGTTGACCGCCGCCGCATCACTTTTGAATCCGATCCCAAGGTTGTGGGCGAATACCTCGCCAACCTGAATCTGCACAAAGAAGTGAAAGTACAGGTTCCGTTTGAAGTGGTCGCTGAGTAATTTTCAGCTCTTCAAATTACAAAAAAGAGGTTGTCTCAAAAGGTCAACCTCTTTTTGTTTATTGGGAGTTGATTGGTTAAATTTGGTCATGGGAACAAAACGATCAACAGCTGTAGTTTTCAAGCCCTACGATCAGTCCCAGGTTTCTCT
>Ga0065721_10048858_pt1 | contig 69849 bp, 61 predicted proteins | sample Mesricmetagenome_FD_59108 | JGI IMG/M metagenome (GOLD analysis project Ga0065721, IMG submission 59108) | Mesophilic microbial community from rice straw/compost enrichment Sample: eDNA_1 v2 (version 2) | ecosystem: Engineered > Solid waste > Grass > Composting > Bioreactor | place: USA: Davis... | reverse complement strand
CTTGATTGTTGGCTTAAATTTTCCAATTGCTCATTTTGCTGTAATTTCGACCACTCAAATCGAAAAAACAGATAAATCAAAGAAATATTATGGCTGAAGTGATCTTAATGCCCCGCCTGAGCGATACTATGACAGAAGGCGTGATTGCGGCCTGGCATAAAAAGGTAGGCGACAATGTAAAGAAAGGCGACTTACTGGCTGAAATAGAGACCGATAAGGCTACTATGGAACTGGAGAGTTATAAAGACGGCACCCTGCTTCACATCGGTACAGATAAAGGTGGAAAATTACAGGTAAATGATTTGCTGGCCATTATAGGCAAACCGGGCGAAGACATCAGCGCATTGCTCAAAGGCGGCGGTCAGCAGCCTGCTGCAGAGGCTCCTCAAAAAGAAGGGCCCAAAGAGGAAAAACAGGCGCAGCCCCAGGCTGAGCAAAAAGCCGCTTCGGGCGAATCGTTGGATCTGGCCAGCATGCAGGAAGTAATCCTCATGCCCCGCCTCAGCGATACCATGACCGAAGGCGTCATTGCCGAATGGCATAAAAAAGTAGGCGATACGGTGAAAAAAGGCGACCTGCTGGCCGATGTGGAAACCGACAAAGCCACCATGGAGCTGGAAAGCTATAAAGAAGGTAAATTATTATATATAGGCGCTCAAAAAGGCGACAAAGTGCCGGTAAACGCACTGCTTTGCATCATTGGCGATGAAAAGAAGGTAGATGTTGACAAGATCGTAGCAGCCGCCAAAGGCGGTGGTGCATCGGCCTCCGGCCAGGCAACAGCCCCCGCAGCGCAGCAAGGTGGCGCACAGGCACAGACCCAACAGGCAGCCCCCGCACCAGCCGAAACAGCCGGCGAAGGCGCTACCACCGAGAACGGACGTGTTAAAGCTTCTCCCCTCGCCCGCAAACTGGCCTCCGAAAAAGGATTCGATATTTCCAAGATACCCGGCACCGGCGATGGCGGCCGTGTTATAAAAAGAGATGTAGACAATTACCAGCCCGCCGCCGCCACAGCACCTGCCGCCGGCAAACAACCCGCTACTGCCGCAGTACCTGCCGGCCAGGAAAGCTTCGAAGACATTCCGGTATCGCAAATGCGCAAGACCATCGCCAGGAGACTGAGCGAAATCAAGTTCACAGCTCCTGAGTTCTACCTCACGCTGGACATCAATATGGACAAGGCGGTAGAAAGTCGCGCCAAGCTGAACGAAATCTCTCCCGTAAAAATATCTTTCAATGATATGGTGCTGAAAGCATGCGCCATTGCATTGAAAAAACATCCCTGGGTAAACAGCAGCTGGCAGGGCGAAACCATTCGCAGGAACCACCATGTACATATCGGTGTGGCGGTAGCTGTAGAAGAAGGTCTGCTGGTACCCGTAGTGCGTTTTGCCGATCAGAAATCACTTTCGCAAATTGCAGCCGAAGTAAAAGACTACGCTAAAAAAGCCAAGGATAAAAAATTACAACCGTCCGACTGGGAAGGAAATACCTTTACCATCAGCAACCTGGGTATGTTTGGCATTGAAGAGTTCACTGCCATCATCAATCCGCCGGCTTCGTGCATTCTGGCGGTAGGTGCTATTAACCAGGTGCCTGTTGTAAAGAATGGACAGATTGCTATAGGCAATATCATGAAGGTGACACTTACCTGCGACCACCGGGTAGTGGATGGCGCCACGGGTGCTGCCTTCCTGCAAACGCTGCAGCAGTTGCTGGAAGAGCCGTTAAGTATGTTGGTGTAAAACTTATAAAAAACCCGCCTAACGACGGCGGGTTTTTACTTGTAGTAAAGTGATCTTTCCATCCATTGTACTCACCACCAGATGCCTTTTATCCAACACCCGCACCGTATTCACCATCGAATTATCCACCTTATGCGCCCATACAATTTCCTGCTTTGCCAAATCAACAGCATACACTACGCCATTGCGCGTCCCAAAAAACAACTGCCCGCCCTTTTCAATCAACATTGAAGGCACATGCTCATATCCAAAACCGGCAAACATCAGCCAGGCCGGCCTTTGCGGCTCGCGGCTGGTGGCATAAGCCACAATGGTATCCTGCATGGTTTTTCCATACACATATTTTCCATCTTCACTAATACCTATGCTTTCGCGCACACGTGCTTCCCTGTTTTGCCATAAGGTAGCGCCGGTAGGAATATCAATGGCATAAAGGGTGCGTTTGGGTGTTACCACATACACCACATTGTCGTGCGCCACAGGTATACAACTGGCCGGTGAAAAATTGATCACCGAAAAACCGGGATTCCATTTCCAGGCCAGCTGGCCATTGCTGCGGTTCACGGCATACAGGTGTTTATCCCAGGCGCCAAAAATCACCACGGGTCCATAAAGCAGCGGCGTGCTCACCACCGGCCCTTCCAGTCCGCCAAATTTCCAATATACAGCACCGTTGGTGCGGTTCAAAGCCATGAGATGATGATCGCTGCCGCCTATAAACACGGTATCGCCCGATATTACGGGGCAACCCAGCACGGAAGCGCCGGTAGCGGTTTTCCAGTTCAGTTTACCGGTACGTACATCCAAATTATAAATATACCCATCGCCCGAGCCCAGCACCACCTCATTCTTATATACGGCAGGCGATGAAAAGATGGCGCCGCCGGTTCTAAACGACCATTTCTTTTTTCCATCCTTTAACGAAAGCGCCCTCACCTCACCGTTTTGATTGCCCACTATTACGAGATTCTTTGCCACTGCCGGCGTGCTGATCACGTTGGCATCGGAAGAAAAGGTCCATTGGGCGGTGGTTTGCGGGTATTGTGCATTCATCTCGTAAGAAGGCCTTTCAAACTTCCTGGTGGTATCATAATGATGTTCTTCCACTTTCACCCGCGCCCAGGTGCGCAGGGTATCCTCGCCGGGCCGCTTTTCGGTATAAATGATCGAATCGCTGCGCACTTCCACGATATTGTAACCGCCCAGCGGCGCTTTGGCGCTCAGGTTGCTGCGGCCCATAATACCGGGAATATCTTCAAAATCGAATGCCTTGTTGGCATGTCCATGTCCGCATATGATCAACAGCGTATTGTGTTTTTTCAGGCGGTCGGTGATCTCGTACCAGTTATCCAGGCCATTGTCTATGGGATAATGATTGGCAAAAATGACGGGTTGTTCCCTGGGCGTTTCGGCCAGTAAACTATCCAGCCAAACAATGGCGTTGCGCGGCACATGCCCATCGCTCATACGTACATAAGGCCCGCTGGCGCAGCCAATAAAACGAATTCCGTTGTAATTGAAGGTAAATTTATCGTCACCAAAAACCCGGATAAAGCTCACGCCGCCGCTTTCGCTCCAGCCGGTATCGTGATTGCCGGGAATGATATACCATTTTACTTTCAGGCTGTCGAGTATCTGTTTAGCCCTGGCAATCTGCGCATCGGTGCCCAGCTCGGTGATATCGCCGGTAATGATCACAAAAGCCACATCATTCATCTGGTTGATGTCGTGCACGGTGCGACGCAGGTCTTCTTCGGCCGAACCATTGGGAGAACCGATATGGGTATCGCTAATATGAATAAAACGGAACGATTTGATCTGAGCATGCAGTGTACAGGCTGCCCCCAGCAGCAGTAAAACAATCAAACAATGTTTCATACGGGCAAATTAATATATTATAAAACCCGACATGCCAGCAAAAACCGGCAATTGATTAAATGAAGGACATGTGGCGCTTAAAATTCATTCATTATCATGTAACGTTTTGGTTTGGCGCTCTACTAATTATATAACCGCTACTCCAACTATGTACCTTGATATCAGCGCCTGGAGGCAATCGTTAGCGTTCTTCGATAAAATTTTCTGGTTCATTGCCCTGTTGTTTTCCGCCCTTTTCCTGCTGCAGGCGCTGATCTCGCTTTTTGCAGGCGGCGATACATATGATGCTTCCGGCGATGCAGACGATGTGATAGATGGAGATGATGGTATAGATTATTGCTTTTTTCACCCTCTTCGGGTGGATGGGCATTGCCACACACAGCAGCGGCGCCGGTAAACTATTAACCGTGATACTTGCCCTGGGTGCAGGCACGGCCATAGTGCTGGTGATGGCCTTTTTACTTAAGAACGTACATCAGTTACGCCACAACGGTACCATGCAAATTCGTAATGCCATTGAGCATACCGGCAACACCTACCTGTTTATCCCGGCCAAACGTTCGGGCCAGGGCAAGGTACATATCATTGCCGAAAGAGAACATGATGTAAGCATCAAGGAAACCCAAAAGAGTGCGACGTACGCATAGCTGAAACAGAACGCGACCGCGACTCGATGATTGCCGTGGCCACCAAAGACAAGGAGATCATGATGGCCGCCTCATTAAGAGACGAACAGATGGGTAAAGTAGAAGCCGAAAGAGCTACCCGTATCAAAACCGCCGAAGCCAATTCGCTGGCTGTGATGGGGGAAAACCAGGCCAAAATACAAATCGCCCAATCGAAGGCTGAAAGAAGGGAAAAAGAAGCCGAAGCCCTGAAAAAAGCTATGGCCGCCGAAAAGGTGCAGGCCGCCAAATCGCTGGAAGAAGCCTGCCTGGCCGAGCAACGTGCCGAACAGGCCAGGGCCAATAAGGAACACGCTTCACAAAATGCCAACGTGGTGGTATCGGCCGGGTTACAGGAACAAAAAGCCATAAAAACAATAATGACGAAAGCACCCGGTACCGATATCATCGTAAACCAGTAAAATAGGTTATCTTAACAGTCCCGACATACTTTGCCGGGGCTGTTTATGTTACAACGCTCCACCATACAATTACTGCGCTTTCCTTTTTCCATCTTTCTTTTACCGGTATTTCTATTTGCACTTAGCCAGGTACCGGCTATCAACAGCGTCCATGCATGGCTGATTTTTTTTATACTGCATGTACTGGTATATCCCGCCAGCAATGGTTATAATTCCTATATGGACCGCGATGAGGGCAGCATTGGCGGAGTAAAAAAGCCTTTGCAGCCTACCCGGCAATTATTTGTGCTAAGCCTGGTGATGGATGTAGCCGCAGTTTTATTAAGCCTGCTGGTGAGTTATTGGTTTGCTATTTGCATTGTTGCCTATATAGCAGCATCCCGGGCTTACAGTTATCGTGGCATACGATTGAAAAAATATCCTGTTATTGGTTATTTAACGGTGGTGATTTACCAGGGCGCTGTTACGTTTTTCATGGTATATCATGGCTGCAGTATGGATAAAACGCTGCAAGTTCCTGCGGCCGGTATGATGGCCGCCGGTTTGTTGATTGGTGGATTTTACCCGCTCACCCAGGTATACCAGCACGAAACCGATGCCAAAGACGGTGTGCACACCATCAGCGCCCTGCTGGGCTACCGGGGCACCTTTGTTTTTACGGCCATCGTATATGCCATAGCCATAAGTGTATTGGCCTGGTGGTTTTTTAAGCGGGGCGAAGCCATGAAATTTGCAACGCTGGCAACATTGATGCTTCCCATTCTCGTATATTTTTTCATTTGGGCCGGTAAAGTGTGGAAAGATGTACACAAGGCAGATTTTGACCATGCCATGCGCATGAATTTACTGGCTTCCATATGTACCAATATCGCTTTCCTCACATTATTAATCTGGAGGGGATTTGAGTAAAATTATTGCCATCGGTACAGCAGTGCCTTCGTTTAAACACAGCCAGCAGGACATCATGCAATTCATGCAGTGTATTTATGCGGTCGATGAAACCGATAAAAGAAGGCTGCGTTTCCTGTATCATCAAAGCGCTATCGACACCCGCTATTCGGTAATACCCGATTACAGCCGGCCCATGCCCGAATGGAAATTTTACCCGCATGCCGAAAACCTGGAACCCTTTCCCACCCTGGAACAGCGTATGGTCTGGTACCAGAAATACGCGGCGCCCTTATCGGTGAACGCCATCAGGGATTGTTTGGACGGGCGGCTGCGTAAGGAAGAGATCACCCACCTCATCACGGTGAGTTGCACTGGTATGAGCGCACCCGGGTTGGATTTACACGTGCTGGAACTGATGGACCTGCCCAAGACCACATGGCGCAGTTCCATTAACTTTATGGGTTGTTATGCCGCCATTCATGCCCTAAAACTGGCCGATGCCATTTGCCACAGCGATGTACAGGCAAAAGTGCTGATCGTATGCACCGAATTGTGCACCCTGCATTTTCAACGCGAACCCACCATCGATAATATTGCATCGAGCCTGCTGTTTGCCGATGGCAGCGCCGCCGCAGTGATCACCTCCGACCAATATGCCGCCAAAGGATTGCACCTGGATGGTTTTTATTCAGAAGTCATTCCCAAAGGCAAAAAAGATATGGCCTGGGAACTGTCCTCCACCGGCTTCCAGATGACGCTGAGCAGCTATATACCCGACCTTATAGAAGAAGATTTCGACACCCTTACCAGCCGGGCCCTGCAACAATATGGGTTCGCCAGAAAACATATTACGCAATGGTGTATTCATCCCGGTGGTAAAAAAATACTGGAAAGCATACATAAGGTAGTGGGTCTGCACAATGGTGAGTTACAGGCTTCCTACGATATTCTGCGCAACTACGGCAATATGTCGTCGTGCACCCTGTTATTTGTATTGAAGAAAATGACCCATACCCTGCTGCATGGCCATGGCGGAAGGGAGCATATTTTCGGGGCCGCTTTTGGCCCTGGTTTAACCATGGAAACCTTTATTGCTTCTGTGTAAGGGAAAGTTTATCTTCAATTGTGAATTTCCGCCATCGTTCATACAAGTTTGAATTGCTGGACAGCCCCGACATTCCGTTCGAAGACATTGAACGGAACATGCAGGAGCTGAACTTCATCAATACCTGGCTGGGCGGGCATGCTATTACCCTGGCCGGTGTGCAACAGCTGGCGCCTGCAAAACAGCCATTGACCATTTGCGAAATTGGCTGCGGCGGTGGCGATAACCTGGCCGCCGTTCAGCAATGGTGTCAAAAAAAAAATATCAAAACCTATCTGATAGGCGTAGACATTAACCCGTTTTGTATTGAATTGGCCGCAACACGCCTGCCCGCCGATACACAACTGATAACCGCCGACTATAAGGAAGCCGTTTTTAATCAACAACCCGATATTATTTTTTCATCGCTGTTTTGCCATCACTTTACCGATCGCGAAATGGTGAAACAACTGCAGTGGATGCAAACCCATGCGCGACTGGGATTTTTTATCAATGACCTGCATCGACACAGCGCCGCTTATTATTCCATCAAAGTGCTGACAAAACTGTTTTCCAAAAGCTACCTGGTTAAACACGATGCACCTTTGTCGGTAGCGCGGGGATTTACCAGGAAAGAATGGATGCAGCTTTTCAATTTGGCCGGAATCAGTAACTTTTCCATTCAATGGAAATGGGCTTTCCGTTGGCTGGTAATGGTGAAAAATGAAGTAGGCGTTAGGAAGTAAGAAGAACTTGTATTTCTTACTTCCTACTTCAATTAATGTAAACAATTTTGAACATTGAACATAAATACGATATTGCCATTGTGGGTGGTGGACTGGCGGGTTTGGGCCTGGCCATTCAATGCGCCCGTATGGGTTACCGCACGGTGCTGTTTGAAAAAGAAGCCTATCCCTTTCATAAGGTATGTGGTGAATACATCAGCCTGGAAAGCTGGAATTTTATGCAAGACCTGGGTTTGCCGCTCAGCGATATGCAGGTACCCATCATCAACCGCCTGCTCATCACCACGCCCAATGGCAATTACCTGGAAACGCCTTTACCGCTGGGCGGTTTTGGCCTCAGCCGGTATACTCTCGATCATCAACTGGCCCTTATTGCACGTCAGGAAGGTGTTACCGTGCTGGAAGAAACCAAAGTAACCAATATCATTTACCGCAACAACAGCTTTTTGGTATTTTCAGGCAAGGGTGAAACAGAGGCGCGTGTAGTGGCCGGCGCATATGGCAAACGCGCCAACCTGGATGTAAAATGGAAAAGACAGTTTACACAGGTAAAACCCAATAAACTGAATCATTATGTGGCCGTTAAATACCATATACGCACCCATCACCCCGCCGACCTGGTAGCCCTCCACAACTTTGAGAATGGGTATTGTGGAATTTCCCAAATTGAGGAAAACAAATATTGTCTTTGTTATCTCACTACCGCAGCCAACCTTCGAAACAGCCGGAACGATATTAGCATTATGGAAAGGGATATCCTAATGAAAAATCCTTTCCTGGAAAGAATATTTTCCAATGCAGAATGGCTCTATGAAGAACCGCTTACGATATCTCGCATATCATTCAACAAAAAATCACAGGTCGAAAATCATGTTTTGATGATTGGCGACACCGCCGGCCTGATCACCCCACTCTGCGGCAATGGAATGAGCATGGCTTTGCACAGCAGCAAACTGGCTTTTGAGGAGATCCATTCTTTTTTGCAGGGGACCAGCAACCGGTTTGAAATGGAAATTCAATATACCCAGCAATGGGAAAAATATTTCGGCCGCCGCCTGCAGGCCGGCCGTTGGTTACAGCGGTTTTTTGGCAACACACAATCCTCCAACCTTTTGATAAAAACTGTAAAGCCGTTCCCGAAGTTGGTTTCGTTCTTAATACAACAAACGCATGGTAAGCCTTTCTAAAAGAACACGGCTTGGTTGGATACTCTTTTTACTGGTTGTCACAGAAATGCCTGCACGGGCGCAGAATTATTATGGCATCCAGGGCTCCTGGTATGCAGGCAGCCTGGGCATAGGTAATAACCCCGCCTCTATGGTAAATACACCTTTCCGGTGGGATGTGGACATTCTGTCCTTTCAAACAAAATATGCTACTAACGGCGTGCAGATAAAGAACTATTCCCTGCTGTCGTCGCCGCAGGAATCGCAATATGTTTTAAGTGCTGGCGACTACCGCCGGTTTGCCTATACCGATTTTAATATAAATGTGTTGAACGCCCGTTTTGCATTGAACCGCAGGCAGGCCATTGCATTGGGCATGAACCTGCGCGGCTATGCCCACCTGATCACGGCGCCCTATAATTTTATAGATACCCTGAACAGCACCCGCGATTTTTTCAACCTGGGTAATTTCAACCGGCGTGTACAGGGCGAACTGAACAACAGCAGCTGGGTAGAACTATTTGCCTCCTATGGCCAAACCATTTGGGACCATCCGGCCTATCGCCTCAATGCCGGCATTACCCTGAAGGCATCACGCGGTATTTCAGGCGCTTACTTCGACCTGCAAAACGGACATGTTGCACGCACCCGGCATGGCGCCAATGATGTATTGTACACCATGCGGGATGTAAATGCCGAATATGGCTACTCGGCCAATTACGACGAATGGAAAAAAGAAAAAAGCAACCGCCAGAATATTCGCGATTTTGTTCGTGATACCCGGGGCGGTTTTTCCTTCGACCTGGGCGTGGAATTTCTCATCAAGCCGCAAATTATACCTACCGCTTTTGACGAGGATATGTATTATGACTATGACTGGAAGATTGGTCTGTCGATCCTGGACATAGGGTTCAATCAATACAAATATGGACTCCAAAGCCGGCAGCTCAGCGGCTTCTACGACAATATCACCGATTCGCTTATTGATGAACGTTTTTTGAACGTGGGTAGTCTGGCCGAATTCAACGACAGCCTCCAGGGTGTGGTAAGGAATATTCAAACACCATCCGGTTTGTTCAGGGTGGGCAATCCTGCGCGGCTGGTACTGAATGTAGACCGCTTTTTGTTCAATGCGTTTTATGTGAATGCGAATCTTTCCGTGAACCTCTCGTCGCTGAGTAACAACCCATGGCATGTAAACGAATTAAACCTGCTGACCATTACGCCGCGATGGGAGACCAGGTTCTGGGGCGCTTATTTGCCGGTGCAGTTCAATAGAAGAAATCAGTTTTGGGTAGGTGGTGCTTTAAAGGCCGGGCCGCTGCTAATAGGCATTCATAACTGGGCCAATTTGTTTTCAAAAAACAAGATGGCAAATGGAGGCGGGTACATTGCCCTGGTATTGAGGGCCGGCAGGCTAACGCCCAAAAAGCTGGATAAACAGCTGGAGTGTCCCAGATAACCAGTCCTCTTTCAAAAACTTTTGAAACTTCAGAAATGCACCCTATCTTTGTGCCATGCAATTGCAAGAGGCACAGGAAAAATTTATCACTTCATGGGCTGCGTTTGGAACGCATTGGGGCATTAACCGCACCATGGCCCAGATGCATGCCTTGCTGATGATCAGCCCCGACCCCCTTAGCCAAGACGATATTATGGAACGGCTCAAGATCAGCCGTGGTAATGTGAATATGAACATTCGCGACCTGCTGGACTGGGGCCTGGTGGACCGTGTGATCAAACAGGGCGAACGTAAGGAATATTTCTCTGCTGAAAAAGACATCTGGAAAGTAGCCACACAAATTGTGAAGGAACGCAAAAAGCGGGAGCTGGATCCCATGCTGAAACTGCTGGACCAGCTGGAAGATGTGGAGGGCGACAGAAAAGACAAATACGTCAAACAGTTTACAGATACCGTGGGCAGCATCCGGCGGTTTGGCCAACAGGCCGATCGTATGCTGGACGGGTTGATCAAGGCCGATGAAAACTGGTTTATGGGCAGTTTGATGAAGTTCTTCAAATAAACAGGTTAAAACCGGTGTCCCCGGTTTTTTATCGATTTGTTTATTTCAATATTTTCTGAAATTTCCATAATTATGAACATAAAAAGATCATCGTTGCCGCCAATAAAATCGGATTGCCTGCTTTTAACTGGATGCTGGAAGCCGGAACGGCCCTGATAGGCACAGAAACCGAACTGATACTAAAAAGCCGCTGGGTATACCCCACGCTTACTGGAAAGCGGGTTTACATTCAAATACAAACAACTCACTGAAGCGCTTAAGGATATTGTTCAACAGGCGCCCCGCAAAAAATATCGTTTATGCTAATCGCTGAAATGTGTACTTCATTGTTCAAAAGCCGGCTTTTACTAAGAAAAGGCGCCGCCTTCATGGCAAGCCTGCTTTTCCCCTTAAATTTACCGGCAGCCGGTACAACCATTTAAGAAAGGAAGTTGTTAGTTTCAGACATATGGAAACCGGCAGTAAAAAAACATTGGTTTTAGGCGCCTCGGAAAACCCTGCGCGTTATAGTTACCTTGCCATAAACAAGTTACGCAGTCATCAACACCCGGTAGTGGCTATTGGCCGTAAAAAAGGCAAGGTGCTGGATGTGGAGATCGATACAGAAAAAAAGTCTGTGGAAACCATCGATACGGTTACCTTGTACCTGAACCCCACCCATCAAAAAGAATATTACGATTATATTTTATCACTGCGCCCCAAACGCATCATCTTTAATCCGGGCGCCGAAAACGAAGAACTATATAACCTGGCCAAAACCAATGGCATACAACCCATGGAAGCCTGTACCCTTGTATTACTCAGCACGGGTCAATACTAACCGCATGAGTAATTACCCTTAGTAGATTTCAGTCGTTTCTATTGACTATGGATTTTTTTAATTGCTCAATAAAATAACACAAGCGGCGTTGCCGTTTTTTCCATGTATTGAAGTACGAATCAATACAATCCCTTAAACCAGGTCCGGAATCCAAATCCTGAATTAGAAAACCCAGACAATGAAAAACCTATACCCTCTGGGGCTGGTGGTGGTAAGTTTTTTTGCAGTCCAGTCCCTTTCAGCCCAGCAGCCGGTGATCAAACCTATAGCAGACAAACCGGTTTTTTCAAAATTTCCTGCCAAATTAGAGTGCGCGGCCACTACATTAAAAAAACTTCCCCTGGCAAAAATGCGGGAAGCTGTTTCGCTTCAATTCGGCGATCTGCAATTGGCCGGTGAAGTGGTTGACAAAATACAACGTGCCCCCCAGGTATTGAACATGAATATTCGCCTTACCAATTATTCCGGCGCCTTGTTTACGCTGTCTGTTGTTACCGATGAAAACAATCACCAGAAACTGGTGGGCAGAATTGTAGACCCCGCGGCCGATGAAGTGCTGGTGCTTACAGAAGAAAACAACCGCTATTTTTTTGTAAAAGAACCCAAAGAGTTTTTCATGACTGAATAACGATACATCGAACGTGCAGCCATCTTACCATTTTTCAATAATCCCAATCCTTCGTCCATCTCATGAAAACCATAATCAATGTACTATTTCTCTTTTCTATAGTCAATGCGGCCACTGCACAGGTGCCTTTACTGAACAGTTATCCTTCTGCAAAAGCAACTCTCTTTCTCGATTTCGACGGGCATACGGTGGCAGGTACTTCCTGGAACTGGGCCGGACCCATTGAAGCCAAACCATCCGGTTTTAATGCCAGTCAAATTAAAGAGATGTTTGAACGGGTGGCCGAAGACTATCGCATTTTTAATATCAATGTAACTACCGACAGTACGATGTACTGGGCGGCGCCTGTTTTTCAGAGGCAGCGTGTGATTGTAACGCCTACCTGCGAATGGTATACCGGTGTAGGCGGTATTTCTTTTGTAGGTTCGTTCAGGTTTGGCGATGATACACCCTGTTTTGTATTTCCGCCGCGGTTATCGAACAATACCAAATATGTAGCCGAAGCCATTTCGCACGAAGCCGGCCATACCCTGGGTCTGCAGCACCAAAGCGTGTATACCGAAGACTGCCATAAAACCGAATACAATCCCGGCACCGGTGACGATCATAGCCAAATAAGCTGGGCGCCCATTATGGGTTTGGGGTATTATAAAAACACCACCACCTGGTATTATGGCACCAGCAAGGTGGGGTGTAACCGCTACCAGGACGATATTGCGGTGATTGCCGGCGCTGCCAACAATTTCGGATTGCGGGATGATGATATTTCCGATTACTATGTTGAGGCCGCCCCGTTGACCCTGACGGGCACTGATTTTTCCGGCAGTGGTTTAATTAATAACGCCGATGATAAAGATGTGTTCAAATTCACATTGGGTACCTCCACCAATGTACGGCTCAATGCTGTACCCCAGCATGTAGGCGCCAATAATTCGGGGGCCAATCTCGATATCAGTTTATCGCTGCTGAACCACCAGGGCGATACACTCGGCAAATACAATCCTGCCGAATTACTGAACGCCAGCCTCGATAGCAATCTCAACAGCGGCACTTACTATATAGTGATAGAAGGCACCGGTAATGATTACCTGCAAAAAGAACACAGTGTGGGCTATTATTCCATTAGTGGTTCGATAGGCGTTATTTTACCGGTGCACCGCATTACACTTTCCGGCGCCATCAACAGCGATATGCATACTCTGAACTGGACCTATGAAGCCGATGAGGCGGTAAAAGCAATAGAACTGCAACAATCGAAAGACGGCATTCATTTCGAAGCGGTGACCAGGGTGCATGCCGGTGAGCGCTCATTTGCCTGGAAGCCTTTTAACAGCAGCGACCTGTTTTATCGCATTCGCGTAATCACCGTGGCCGATGAAAGATCGTATTACTCCAACATCATCAGGCTGCGCGATAATGGCAGGGATAATTACAGCCCTGTAAAGGTGATGCACAATGTAGTGAACAATTATATTGCCGTAAATACCAACCAGGACTACGTGTACCAGTTACTGGATGCAACAGGCCGCATGCTGCAACAGGGGAAACTGGTCACAGGCGCCAACCGCATTGATGTATATAGTGCCCCGAAAGGCCTGTTAATACTGCGTGTACAGGACGGTTCGGCCAGCTATACCATGAAATTAATGAAACAATAACAAGCACTTCTTTTGGTAAAAAACGGGTTTTTCGGTAAATTCGAAAAACCCGTTTCACTATGTTATGGAGAAAATTTAACGGCGATCCCATCGATGAGCCTATTATCGAAGCAGTTGAAATGGCCATCAAACGCGAAACTGAAAAAGGGTATCATCTGAAAGTTTGCATTGGCACCGATTCACAGGTAAAAGGCGCCGAAACCGAATTTGCTACAGTGATCGTTTTTCTTCGTGAAGGACATGGTGGTTTCATGTTCATTCACAATGAAAAAACACGCAAGCAATACAGCATCAAGGAACGTATGCTGGTAGAGGTGGCCAAAAGCATTGAAATTGCCTACGATCTGTGCCACCTGTTTACAGAGTACAATGTAGATATGGAGGTGCATGCAGACATCAATACCAACCCGCATTTCAAGAGCAATGATGCGCTGAAAGAAGCCATGGGCTATATATTGGGAATGGGCTTTGCCTTTAAAGCCAAACCCGAAGCTTTTGCCAGCAGCAGCTGTGCCAACAAGGTAGTAAACTGATCAACCCTTGCATCGAATTGCCGGGGTTTTTTAATGCCGGTTGTGGTATACCCACAACGCAGGGCTTTTTCTCCCCTCAACCCTCTTTCACTTCACTGTTACAAGCCTCTATAAACCGGAGTATTTTATCCCGTCCCATTTTTTTTACCGCGCTGGTAACAAAATGCTGCGGCAGGAATTGCCATGTTTTTCGCATGGCATCGAGGAATGCCTTTACATTCTTGCTGACTTCTTTCTGTGTTTCCTTATCGGCCTTGGTAAACACCAGGCAAAAAGGGATTTGCCATGCACCCAGCTGGTTGATGAATTCCAGATCGAGTTTTTGAGGTGAATGCCGGCTGTCGATCAATACAAATACATTCACCAGATTCTCGCGTTTACGCAGGTAATCTTCTATCATTTTCTCCCATTGTTTGCGTTGCGTTTGCGATACTTTGGCAAACCCGTAACCCGGCAGATCAACCAGGTACCAGTGCGCAACCTCGTTCTGTTTGCCCGAAGCGCTTCTTATTTCAAAATGATTGATGAGCTGGGTTTTTCCCGGCGATGACGATGTTTTGGCCAGCTTATGGTTATCGCAAAGCATGTTGATGAGTGAGGACTTGCCCACATTGCTGCGGCCGATAAAAGCATACTCAGGCCGGTCGGGTTTTGGACATTTGGTGTAATCCGGGCTGCTGATGAGATATTGGGCTGATTGAATGACCATAGTGCAAGTTACGGAAGAAGGCAAACAGTAAATACCCTTTATGCCTTTGCGGCGCTATACCTATCTTTGCGCTCCATGGCAAAATACTCTCACGATACCATTGTGCCGTTCAACAATTCGGAGCTGGGCAAAAAGCAACAGGTGGCCACCATGTTCGACCAGATTGCTTTTCGGTACGATTTTTTGAACCGTTTCCTCTCCGGCGGCATCGATGTGTACTGGCGCAGGAAAGCCATTGCCGAGCTAAAGGCCCTGAAACCCAAACTGGTGCTGGATGTGGCTACCGGCACCGCCGATGTGGCCATCATGACATACAAGTACTTAAAGCCGGATAAAATTACCGGCATCGATATTTCGGAGGGGATGTTGCAGCTAGGCCGGCAAAAAGTGGATAAGCTGTTGCTAAATAAGCAAATAGAATTGTTAAAGGGCGATAGCGAGGCAATAAACTTCCCATCCGGGACGTTTGATGCCATTACTGTGGCTTTTGGCGTGCGCAATTTCGAAAACCTGGAGAAGGGTCTGAGCGAAATGTACCGTGTACTGAAACCAGGAGGTAAAGTAGTGATCCTGGAGTTCTCAAAGCCGCATAAAACCGGTTTCAGGTCTTTATATAATTTGTACATGAACATCGTTGCCCCCCGCGCGGGTCAGTGGCTGTCGAAAAATAAAGACGCGTATCACTATTTAAATCAATCAGTTAAAGCATTTCCCGAAGGCGAAACATTTCTACACATTTTACAACAAGTTGGGTTTACAGACACCACACTAAAACGGCTGAGTTTAGGAATATGTACAATCTATTGCGGCAGAAAAAAAGCCAGTTTACAGGATGGGCAGCAGGGCTAATGCTTTTACTTGCCTCGCAGCAGGCAGATGCACAATTGCGTGACCGGTTAAACTTACCTGACCATGATTTCAAGAAATATTACCTGGGCATCGGACTTATTTACAATAACTCCCGCTTCCAGGTAAGCCAGCATATTAATTTTTTACAGGAAGACAGCGTCATGGTGGTGGAGCCGGAAAATACAGGCGGTTTTGGCCTGGCCGGTATGCATACCCTGCGCCTTTCGCCCCGCTTTGAAATACGCGCCATCTTTCCCCAACTGCTTTTTTCATATAAGAATTTAACCTATCATATCAGCCATCCCGATCCTTCAAAGAACGAGGATCCCATTATGACCAAAAAGGTGGAATCGATACTGCTGGGTTTGCCCGTTCACCTCAAGTTCCGGTCTGACCGTATCGGCAATTTCAGGGTATATATGTTTGGTGGCGGCAAAATAGAATACGACCTGGCCTCCAACTCTACCGCCCGTAAGGCCGAAGACCTGGTGAAACTCAAAAAATATGATTTTGGCGTGGAAGCCGGTATTGGTTTTAATTTTTATTTCCCTGTGTTTATCCTGTCGCCCGAACTGAAGATCAGCAATGGTCTTTCCAATACGCATTCGCGTGATGTAAATTTGAAATACTCCCGCGCCATCGACGGATTGAACTCAAGGATGATCCTGTTTTCGCTTATATTTGAGGGATAAGGATGCCCGCTATGAGATATATTGCCTGGCTGATTATATTTTCATGCACTGCATGGGCTGCCTCTGCACAAAATTTTACTGCAATCAGGGGCGGCGCTGCTTTATCGAATCTGAAATATAAAGTAGAATCAGATAACCGTGCCCGTATGACCTGGTTTGGCGGCCTCGTGGCTAACTTCGAATTGCAGGAACAATTTTTTGTAAGAACTGAATTATCGTATTCAAAACGTGGCTACCAGCGGCCGGCTACTGCCACTGCCACCAAAGGCACCATCAGCTATAATTACCTGAGCATTCCCCTGCTGGCCGGTTACCAACCGGTAAAAAATCTGTCTATTATGGCAGGGCCTGAACTGGGTTACATGTTATCGGCCAAAGCGAAAGACGATATCAATTCAAGCGATATTATGGGTTTTGTGCAAAATCGCTTTTCGGTAGATGCCAATGCCGGTGTATCATGGTCGTTGACACCCGAGCTGATGCTGGACGCCCATTTTTTGATAGGGCTTACATCGCTGTACCGTGTTATTTACACCGATGCGAATGGCGTTGACACCGGCGCCGGAAGAGATGGATTTAACAGGGTATTACAGGTGGGACTGCTGTACAAAATCTCCGGGCATTAGGATGTATATATTTTACAAAAAACAATAATATCACATCTTTCAAAAACCGCCACCCGCTGAGTGATTTTCTTTTATTTTTGTGGGTAAAGCCCAATCAGCCTGACTAGCGTACTACGATACTATCTGCTTATTTTATCTTGTTATTTGCTTTGTCAAACACTGTCCGCACAAAATCGTTTGCAATACCAGGATAGTGTAAATAACATTTTGCGCAATGAAGGTTCTACCACCCGCCGAGTAGATTTGATGAACAAGCTGGCGAACGCCTGGTTTACGATCGATGCCGATTCTGCATTGGCCATAGCACAATCGGCCCATGCACTGGCCACCCAACTCGAATATCCATTGGGCCTGGCCAATACCCGGCTCACCATCGGCCATTATCATCGCATCAGGGGTCAGCACAAGGAAGCGCAACAGGAAATATTAGCGAGTATTGCCATATTTGAAAAACTTAATAACAAAAAAAGGCTGGCCATTGCCTATCTCTCCGTGGCGCAGTTGTATAAGGCCATGTCGGGCGGCAACAATACCATTCCCTATATCAACCAGGGCATTCACTACAGCAAACTGGCTTACGAATTATTAAAAGAAATAAAGGATACCCTGGAAATGGCGGCCAGCCTGAATGTGCGGGGCATCATTTACCGCGATCTGGCCAAACATGCTGCCTACAGGCATTATTACGATACGGCTTTTGCCGCCTACAAAGAGGCGTTGCACCTTATCGATGCTTCCAATGGCAGGTATACCGATGACCTGGGCATCATCTACAACAATATCAGCCAGGTATATATCGAATACAAAAAAGATTATACAACGGCCCTCGATTACCTGTTCAAGGCCGTAGTCTTCAACCAGCGTAACCATAAATTCGGCAGCCTCTCGTATAACTACAACAATATTTCCAACTGTTATGCAAAAATGAAAAGGCATAACGAAGCGTTGCTGTATGCCCGCAAAATGCTGGAAGTAGCCCGTCAAATGAAACAACCCGACCGCATCATGAATGCCTGCAGCCAGTTATACGATATTTTCAATGCAGTGAAACAATACGATTCGGCCCTGCATTATTATGTACAATCGGATGTGATTGAAGATTCGCTCACCAATATTGCCAAACAGCGTGAGGTGATTGACCTGCAAACCAAATACGAAACCGGGAAAAAAGAAGTAGAGATCATGCGCCTGCAAACCGAGGCACAGGCCAGGAACAAACGCATTGCCTGGCTGGTGGCAGGCCTGGTGGTGCTGGCCGCCCTGGCAGGCTGGATGAGTTGGCTGTACCAGCGCATCAAAAAACAACAGCAACAGATCAAAGCCCAGAGCATCCGGCTGGAAGTGATGATGAAAGAACTGCATCACCGCGTGAAGAACAACCTGCAGATTGTAAGCAGCCTGTTAAGCCTGCAAACTTACAAGGTGCACGACGAAGGCGCCGTGCTGGTATTAAAAGAAAGCCAGCAGCGCGTACAGGCCATGAGTTTTATTCACCAGCGCCTGTATAAAACAGAATCGCTCACCGCGGTAAATATGAAAGAATACCTGACCGACCTGGCAGAATCTTTAATATCTTCCTATGGCTTTGGCCGGGATGCGTTCAACCTGGTGATATCGGTGAAAAAGGAAATGATGGATATAGAGCAGGCCTTGCCCATAGGACTGATCATCAATGAGCTGATGACCAATTCCCTGAAATACGCTTATGAAGGCGTTCAACATCCTTCTTTGTATATTGCGCTCACTGAAGATGCGTCGAATATAATTTGTACCGTGAAAGACAATGGCGCCGGTATCGACGAAAAAACCTGGAACCAGAAAAGCAATTCCTTTGGTAAACAACTGGTAAAAGCCCTTTGCAAACAGTTGCGTGCACAACAGTCACTGGTGGTTGACCAGGGCACCCAATTTACCATTACCATACCCCGGGCAGCATAATTTGTTAAATCATGGCGGCAGAAAAAATTAATGTTTTAATCGTTGAAGACGAATCCATCGTAGCAATGGACCTGGCCAGTGGCCTGGAGCAGGACGGCTACCAGGTAGCCGGTATTGCAGATAATGCCGAAGAAGCGCAACAACTATTCAGCGAAAACGAGGTGGATATTGTGTTGATGGATGTAAACATCATTGGCAACAAAGACGGTATAGAAACCGCCACCGAACTGCTGAAAAAAAAGCAGGTGCCCATTATTTACCTCACCGCCTTTACCGATGCGGCAACCATCAACCGCATTAAAAAAACCCATCCCGCCGCTTTTTTATCAAAACCTTATAGCCTTACCAATGTGCGCATTGCCATTGAGCTGGCCATCAATAATTTTGCAGTCAACCGCCGGCAACAGGAAACCGGTATGATCATTCCCATCGACAACAATGCGCCCCGCACATCCGCATCGTCCGAGAAGGAGACGATACTGCGGATGAACGATCATATATTCGTAAAACACAATTATGTATTTGTAAAAATAAAACTCAGTGAGCTGTTATACATTGAGGCCGAGAACAACTATGTATCGCTGGTGACCACCGAAAAAAAGTTCCTGGTACGTCTTTCGCTGGGCCAGTTACTGGAAAAGATCAAATACCAGCCCCTGGTGCGTATTCACCGTTCCTTCGCCGTTAATATCAACGCCATTCAATCTTTTAACGACCAGGAAGTGGAGATCAATAACCTGCAAATTCCCATTGGCAGGAATTATAAGGAAGAATTTTTGAGACATTTTGATTTCAGGTAGGCCTGCCGGCCCAATGGTGGCGCTACCGCCAGGTAAACCTGCGCCATCAGCCCTGTTTTGCCAAAATTTCGCCTGATTGCAGCAACCAGGCCGGTCTTTACATACAAACTCCCGTCGTTCACATACATCGGCCGCGAAAAGCTTCCGGGCGGTTGTACTTTAACCCTGTTACGGGAAAAAGACAGTTTAAAATAGGTTTCTGGTTATTTAACAGGTGTTCTGCAAGGTGGTTCTATCTGGTGATACCCTTGACCCGGTCGGCGTATCACCGACAGAAAAAGCGGGCAGACAGAGATGTCTCCTGCTTTTTAAAGACATAAAGGCATAAGGCACAAGGCATAAAGGTTAGAGGATACTTTATGTCTGTACGCCTCCATGCCTTTATACCTTTTTATTATTTGCCTTCTTAATAATCATATTCCCTTCGGAACATATTCATACGTATACCGGCAGTAAACACCGAAGTATTTCTGTTAGTGAACGTATTCAGTCCATATTGCATATTTCTCACCAAAGCCGATGCTTCCAGGAACAGGTTTTCTTTTACTTCGTACGATACCAGCAGTTGCGCATTCAGTCCCGTACCCCGCGGTCCGTTGGGTAAGGAGTAACCATAGTCGCCGGCCGGCCGGTATCTGTTGCCTACAAAAATATTGCTGCCCACATTGCTGCTGCCGGTGTCTACGCCCTGTTTCCAAAAAATAAGGCGGGCCATGGTAGTCCACCTGGGATGCGGCTGGTAACGGGCTATGCCAATGGCTTCCACAAAATTAGCTTCCAGCGGGTGCGCCACAGGCTGGTTAAAATGTGTGAAATTGGCTACACTGTCGGTATGTGAGTAAGTAAACGGACGTACCAGGTTCAGTTCTCCCTGCAGATCCAGGTTTTTCAACCCAAAGGCATCGATGTATTTCCCACCCAGTTGCAAACCAAATTTATTCGCCCACCAGCCATTGGAGGCACGCACTTCTTTCAGGAAAAATTCATCCAACAGCAGCTGTCCATAAAACTGGAATCTTTTGGCCACATTGGCCTTTATATCTATGCCCACAAAAGCATTGTCGGCGCTGCCGTTCTGTTGTTCGGCCAGCCGCAGAAAGATAACGGGGTTCAGATACGTAAAATCGAAATGGTTTCTTCTGCCAAAAACAATGGCTTCAAATACACCTACATTCAACCAGGGGGTAACATTCATGCTCAGGTGATGCATGGCAGTGTATTTTTTATCCAGCAGTTTATCACCCGTATTAATGGCAATGGTTTGCGGCGTCATTTCGGTAAACAGGTTCATGTAGTTCAGCTTCCATATCTTTGTATTGATTTTCAGGAACAGGTAGCTGTTGCCAAAATCGCTCAGGAACAAACTACGGTAACCATTACCAATAAAATTTTTATCATAACCAAACTGGAAATCGAGGTATTTGACCGCGGTAAAATTGATGGAACCGCGTGCGTCGATATAATCGGTGGCTGTAGTGTTGAATCTTTTGTAAAAGCCCGCACCGGGCACTGCATTGTATTGTGTAATCCAGTCCTGCACAAATAAGGGGCCGCGTTCCTGGTTATCGGTGATATAAACCGAAAAACCAATTTTATTGGCTATCAGGCCGCGCAGGATACCCCCCCTGCTGTTCAGAAAAGGCCGGCGGTCTGAATTATCGCTTTCAACCGATTGGTGTAGTTGAATCACCGGGTTTACCGCCAGGAAAAAATCGGGCACATCCACTTCCAGCAAACTGGCCTTTGTTTTATAAAAGGTATTCCACAGGCTTTTTTTACTGGCAAAGCTGCTTTTGTCGCCGCTTACCCATTCTGAATTGTTCATCAGCAGGCTTTGCAGGTTGTGTTCATCCACCTTCGACAAACGGATGGCGCCTGCCTTATGCAGCGAGTCGGCGTATTCTGCAATTTTTACGGCTGTTTTGCGACTAAGGGGTTTCGAGGTAGCCACATTCAAATCGTTATTACTTTGTAATAATATCTCCAGCCGATTCAGCAGCGGCTGGTATTTATGGCCCTGTGGCAGATAGGTTGACTGGGCTTTTAAATAACAGGGAAACAGTAAAAACAGGGAGGGCACAATGGTTTTTATAATATATTGCATGGCCTGTGATTAAAAATATAATTTTCAAGATATGCAAAATTACCTGATTAAAAACATTATAGTGGTCAATGAAGGTACTTCAAAAGTACAGGATGTATTGATCAGGAACGGACGTATTGATAAGATACAGGATCAAGTGAATACCAATGTGGCCGTTATTGAAATAAACGGTGAAGGTCTGCATTTATTACCCGGCGCCATCGACGACCAGGTACATTTCCGTGAGCCGGGACTTACGCATAAGGCCACCATTTATACCGAATCGAAAGCGGCTGTGGCAGGGGGCGTTACCTCCTTTATGGAAATGCCCAATACCGCACCACCCGTATTTACCCAGCAATTACTGGAAGATAAATATACCATTGCCGCCAATACCTCGCTAGCGAATTATTCTTTTTATATGGGCACCTCCAACGACAATACCGACGAGGTACTGCGTACCAATGACCGTAAGAAAGAGATTTGTGGTGTTAAGATATTTATGGGTTCTTCCACCGGCGGACTGCTGGTAGACAATTACCTGACGCTGGATAAACTGTTCCGTGAAAGCGAAGTATTGATAGCCACGCATTGCGAAGATGAAAAGATCATCAAAGCCAATTTCGAAAGACTGAAAAAAGAAAAAGGCAAGCTGGAGCCATCTGATCATCCGCTTATAAGAGATGAAAATGGTTGTTTCGAAAGCTCACTGGCCGCCATCCAGTTTGCCCAGAAACACAATAGCCGTTTGCATATACTACATATTAGTACCGAAAAAGAACTGGCCCTTTTTTCAAACATGCTGCCACTGGAGCAAAAAAATATCACCGCCGAGGTTTGTGTGCACCACCTGCATTTTACCAGCGATGATTATGCCCGCCTGGGCAACCTTATCAAATGCAATCCTGCCATTAAAGCGCCGCATAACCGCGAAGCTTTATGGACGGCCCTGCTGGATGATCGCCTGGATATCATTGCCACCGATCATGCGCCCCATACCTGGCTCGAAAAAAACGAGCCTTACGAAAAAGCCCATGCCGGACTGCCGCTGGTACAGCATTCCCTGTTGCTGATGCTGCATTATGTAAAAGAAGGCCGTATTAGCCTGGAGAAAGTAGTGGAAAAAATGAGCCATGCCGTAGCTACCTGCTTTCAGATAAGTGAGCGGGGCTACCTGCGCGAAGGGTATTGGGCCGATATGGTGATTGTGGATATGAACAGGCCTGCCTCCGTAACGAAGGAAAATATCCTGTATAAATGCGGCTGGAGCCCCCTGGAAGGGTTCCGGTTTCCTGCTGCCATTACCCACACATTTGTGAATGGCCGGCTGGTGTATGCCTGCCCCGATGCCCCAGGAGACGGGAGAAACGGACAATGGAATGAGTTTCATAAAGGGCAGCGTTTGTTATTTAATCGGTAACTTACGACAAACAAGCTTGCTCGAACGCCCATGGAACTGGATAATACTACGTATAACGACCTGTCGGTTTTTCACCATGAGGAAGAATTTTCCATCTTTCACCGGCTCAATTTCACACGCACCACGCAGGGGCGTGAATGGCTGTTGAAATTTTTTGGCAATCCTTTTAAAGACATTCGTCATATACAGGATACCCAGCAAATCATACGCATCATTCGCAGTCATATCGACCAGTGGCCGTCCGATATCAGCAATGGCACCCTGATGGTGATTGAAAGATTTTACGACAGCAGCATAGATGCCATTCCCGACGCCAATTTGCTGAATGCCATTACTTATAAGGTATTTCATGGGCCCGATTATTCGCTGGTGCGTTATTCCATTTCACATTTTGCCGATTTTTTGCGGGGCATGCAGCAGTTGATTGCCTTGTTGAACAACGACGATGCGCCCCTGATGCTGCGCCCATTTCTGGGCCGTGCCGCCGATTTGATGAACAGACCGGTTTTGACGGAATTGTCGCAGCATCCCAGGGGAAAGGAGTTCACCATAATCCAAACGCTGCATTACGGGCAGTATATAAGGAACCAGTTCAAGAACGCCGTCTTTGAGCTGATTGCCATTTATGGCCGGCTGGATGCCTGGTACAGCATGGCCGCAGCCTTTAATCATTTCAATCTTTGTTTTCCTGAATTCCTGCAACAGCCGCAACCCCTGGTAAACGCCAAACAATTATACCATATTTTGTTGCCCACCCCTACCCCCTACGATGTGCACCTGAGTCCCGAAAGCAATTTCCTGTTTCTTACAGGCGCTAATATGGCCGGCAAAAGCACCTTTATCAAAGCTGTGGGCAGTACCGTATTCCTGGCCCACCTGGGTATGGGCGTGCCTGCGCAATCGATGCAGCTCACCCTGTTTGATGGATTGCTGAGCAATATCAATGTGGTGGATAATATTGTGAAGGGAGAAAGCTATTTCTTCAACGAAGTACAACGCATCAAAAAAACCATCACCAAAATCAATGATGGCCGAAAATGGCTGGTGTTGATCGATGAACTGTTCAAAGGCACCAATGTGCAGGATGCCATGAAATGCTCTTCTACAGTAATCAGGGGATTGATCAAAATACAGAATTCGCTGTTCATATTATCCACCCATTTGTACGAGATTGGCGAGGAGTTGAAACAGTTTCCCAATATTTCTTTCCGCTATTTTGAAACCACCGTCAAAAACGACCAGCTGGAATTTAGTTACCAGTTAAAGGAGGGCATTAGTAATGACCGGTTGGGATATTTGATATTGAAAAGGGAAAAGGTGGTGGAGATGTTGGAGAAAATTTGATATGCCATGAAAAAGCTGCTGCTATTTTTAACCATCACCTTATCAAAACTGGTACTAGCCCAACAACCCGGCGCATTGATCGATATTCAGCATTATGTTTTTGAACTCACTGTTAGCGATAGTAGCAACCTGCTGAAAGGTCGCGCCACCATTACCCTGAAAGGCTTGCAAAACACGCCGCGGTTTAGCCTTGACCTCAAGGGAATGACTGTTTTGCAGGTAAGCACCAATAAACAACCACTTTCCTACACACATGCAAATGACAAACTGGTCATTGCATTACCGCTAAACACCGGCGATCAGAAAACCATCACCATCGCCTATGAAGGCATCCCCGCCGATGGCCTCATCATCGACAACAACAAATTCGGCCACCGCGGCTTTTTTTCCGATAACTGGCCCAACCGCGCCCGCCACTGGCTGCCCTGTGTTGACCATCCGGCCGATAAGGCTTCGGTAGAATTCATCGTCATCGCTCCCGCTCATTACCAGGTCATCAGCAATGGTATCAAGCTGGAAGAAACCGACCTGACCAACCACCTGCGCCGCACGCATTATAAAGAAACCGTTCCGCTCCCCACCAAAATCATGGCCCTGGGCATAGCCCGTTTTGCCGTACAATATGCCGGCCATGTAAACTGCATTCCTGTGTACAGCTGGGTATACCCCGAGGAAAGGGAAAAAGGTTTTTACGATTATGCGCTGGCTGTTGATATACTACCTTTCTTTATACATAATGTGGCGCCCTTTGCTTATAAAAAATTAGCCAATGTGGAATCGAAAACCATTTTCGGCGGTATGGAAAATGCCGGCGCCATTTTTTATTCCGAAGAATCCATCACCGGCACCCGCAAAAGCGAATCGCTGCTGGCACATGAAATTGCCCACCAATGGTTTGGCAATATGGCTACCGAAGCCGACTGGAGTCATGTATGGCTGAGCGAAGGTTTTGCCACCTATCTGACCATTCTGTTCTTTGAAAACAAATACGGCATCGATACGGCCCGTTTCATGCTTAGCGAAAACCGCCAAAAGGTGATCGAATTTGCCAGGAAGAAGCTACGCCCCGTAGTGGATTCTTCCGTCACCAATTACATGGAGTTATTAAATGCCAACAGTTATCAAAAAGGTGGATGGGTACTGCATATGTTACGCCGCCGCCTGGGCGATTCTACTTTCTGGAAGGGTATTCGCCTTTATTATGACCGTTTTGCGGGGAAGAATGCGGTCACTGCTGATTTGCAAAAGGTGATGGAAGAAGTGAGTGGCCAGGACCTGGTGTCGTTCTTTCATCAATGGCTGATGACACCGGGGCACCCGGTGCTGTATATTCAATGGACCTATAATAGGAAAGAGGTGGTTGTAACGGTCATACAGCAGCAGGCCCGGACTTTTGCATTTTCGCTTGAGTTGATGTTTGGTAAGGAGGTGAAGACAATGGATATTAAAGACAGAAAAACCAGTTTCCGGTTTTCGGTGAAAGAAAAACCGGTTGTCATGGCCGATCCGTTTGTGAATTTGTTATTTGAGGGGAAGCTAAGGGAGGTGAAGTAAAACTGCAATTCCTTTGCAACAAAACAGGTAATCAACGTTGGATTCATGAAGGTGTTTCCCACGCCTGGTTCGCTGCCCATCACTTCGCCCGCCAACATATCAACAATTTTTACTACCTTTCACTTCGTGTAACCATAAACTTTATTCATGCTTGTCAAAACCTATGGAAGCGCCGTGTATGGCGTGGAAGCCGTTACCATAACGGTAGAAGTGAATGTTATGAAGGGCGCCGAGTACTATATCGTAGGCCTGCCCGACAGCGCGGTAAAAGAAAGCCTGCAACGGGTAGAAAGCGCGCTCAAAACCAATGGTTATGCCATGCCCCGCACCAAGCTGGTCATCAATCTGGCCCCGGCCAACCTGCGCAAAACCGGCTCGGCATTCGACCTGGCCATTGCCATGGGCATTCTGGCGGCCAGCCAGCAACTGAACAACCCCGAAGAATTAACGAATTATGTATTTATGGGCGAACTGAACCTCGATGGAACGGTTCAGTCTATCAAGGGCGCCCTGCCCATTGCTATAACGGCCATGCGTGATGGATTTAAAGGGCTGATCGTACCCAAACAGAATAGCCGGGAGGCCGCCATCGTGGATTGTTTGCCGGTATACGGTGTTGAACATATCACCCAGGTCATCGATTTTATGAGGGATGAACAGGCATTACAGCCCGTGACAGTCAATACGCGCGAGGAATTTTTAAATAACCAGGGTAATTTTGATTCCGATTTCAGCGAAGTAAAGGGTCAGGAAAATATCAAACGGGCGCTGGAGATTGCTGCGGCCGGCGGGCACAACGCCATATTAATTGGTCCGCCCGGCGCCGGCAAAACCATGCTGGCCAAACGTCTGCCCTCCATTCTGCCACCACTCACCCTGCAGGAAGCGCTGGAAACAACCAAGATCCATTCCGTGGCGGGCAAGCTGCCGGCCAATGCCACCCTGATTTCGAAGCGGCCTTTTCGCAGCCCTCACCATTCGATAAGTGATGCCGCACTTGTGGGCGGCGGCAGCGTACCCCAACCGGGCGAAATTTCACTGGCGCATAACGGCGTGTTGTTCCTGGATGAACTACCGGAGTTCAAAAGAAATGTGCTGGAAGTAATGCGGCAACCTATGGAAGAAAGGCGGGTGACCATATCACGCGCCACCTATGCCATCGATTTCCCCTGCAGCTTCCAGTTAATATCATCGATGAATCCCTGCCACTGCGGTTTTTACAACCACCCAACACGGGCTTGTTCCTGCCCGCCGGGCGCGGTACAGAAATACCTGAATAAAATATCGGGACCATTGCTCGATCGTATTGATCTGCATATAGAAGTAACACCGGTGTCTTTTTCTGAACTGGCCGTACTGAAAGGCGGCGAATCGTCGGCGCAAATTCGTGAAAGGGTGATCCGGGCCAGGGCGGTACAGGTGACCCGTTTTGCCCATGAACCGGGTATTTATTGCAATGCACAAATGAATAGCCGGTGGTTGAAGGAAATATGTGTGATTGATGCGGCGGGCCGCAACCTGTTGAAATCTGCTATGGAAAAACTGAACCTGTCGGCAAGGGCATATGAACGCATTCTCAAGGTGAGCCGTACCATTGCCGATTTATCGGGGAAAGAACATATTGAACCCGAACACCTGGCCGAAGCCATTACTTACAGAAGCCTGGACAGGGAGAGTTGGGGTGGATAAAACCACCAACATTAAAATAAGATTAAAAACTAGTTATTGGTCAATACAGGCTTGCCATGCTTTTCAAAACCTGTAAGGCTATATTTCTTTTTCTTTTTACCGGTTATCGCCTCGAATATCTGGCGAATGGTTTGGTAAGCCGTTTTACGTACAATACGTACATCCAGCCAGAAGCTGGCATTACGTACATAAAAGGCATCGAACTGGTAACGGTGAAAAATACTTGCAAAATCCCTGGCGGGTCCGCGGTATCCTTTCACCTGGGCAAGACCGGTAATGCCTGGTTTTACCACATTTCTCAATTTATAGCCGGGTACTACTTTGGAAAATGCATTGCAATCAGCATGCATATGCGGACGGGGACCTACGATACTCATCTGGCCCAATAATACATTGAAGAACTGGGGAAATTCATCCAGGTTGGTCTTCCTTAAAAATCGCCCGATTCTGGTAATGCGGCTATCGTTTTCACGCGCCTGTTGAATATTCGCATGTTCGTTAACGACCATTGTTCTGAACTTGAAACAATTGAAACTCTTTCCCCAACGGCCCACCCGGCGCTGGATAAAAAATACAGGTCCGCGTGAATCTAATTTTATGATCAATGCTACTATAGGCAAAAACCAGCTCAGAAAGAAAACAATAACCAGCAAGGAAATGAATATATCAGCTATCCGCTTGAAAAAGAAGTAGTTACGTCTATCATCTATATAGTATCGTAAGGAAACGGTCTCAATAGCTATACCTTTCTTTACTCGCAGGGATTGGACTTCTGAAAAGGGCGTTACTATCATATTAGGTTAATTATGACAAATTCTCCTCACGGAGACTTTTACTACAAATAATTTCTACTACGCCTTTCCGGGCACAAAGAAAACGATTTTTGATAACAATGTGCTATATCCGGATGTCGTTTTTCCGATAATTTTAACATCCGGACGCGCAGAATTTCAACACTTAAGCTGACATTTTGCAATGCATAAACGTTGCTTGGAGCGTATTATTTTACAAAGTTTTCTTATTTATCAACACATTGGAGTATTTATTCACTTCAGGAGTACAAATTGGCCAGAATTTTAATAATACGCTCACCGGTTTTACCATCCCACAATTCGGGTATGCTGCCTTTCTTCCATTCCCCCCTGAATAGCTTCTCCATATAGGGCGGAAGTGCCGAAGGATCGGTACCAATCAGCTCATTGGTGCCAATGTCAACGGTTTCGGGGCGTTCGGTACTGTTACGAAGCGTAATACAGGGCACATTCATAACGGTTGTTTCTTCCGTAATACCACCGCTGTCTGTGATAACCCCTTTGGCATGTTGCACCAGGTAATTGAACTGCAGGTACGATAAAGGTTCTACCATATGCAGGTTGGTGGCCGTTATTTGCCGGCTCCTCAATTTCTGAGCCGTACGGGGATGAACCGGAAATATCACGGGCAAACCGTTGGCGCTGGTCAGAATGGTTTCCAGCATATGTACCAGTTGTTGTTCTTCATCTACATTGGCGGGGCGGTGCAGGGTGAGTACAAAGTATCCCTGCGGCTGCAACTGTGCGGCATCGTAAATAGCCGGTTTCACAAAACGGGGGCGATTTTTCAGCAGGGTATCGATCATGGTATTGCCAACAAAATGAATACGGTCTACAGGTACACCGGCCCGTTTCAGGTTGTCGTTGGCTTTATGCGATGTGGTGAAGAACACATCGGTGATGGAGTCTGTAACCATACGGTTAATTTCTTCGGGCATAGTCAGATCGCCCGAGCGGATACCCGCCTCCACATGCGCCACATCGGTACAAAGCTTTTTAGCCACGATGGAGCAGGCCAGCGTAGAGGTAACGTCTCCTACTACCAGCACTATATCTGTGGGATTGGCCATCAGGTCTTTCTCGAATTTTACCATGATATTGGCCGTTTGTTCGGCCTGTGTGCCGCCGCCGCATTCGAGGTTTACATGCGGCTCGGGTATACCCAGTTCCTTAAAAAAACTATCGCTCATGTTCCGGTCGTAGTGCTGACCGGTATGCACCAGGCGGTATTCGATATGTTGACCGTTGGTACGCGCTTTATCAATTGCATCTACCACAGAAGCAATTTTCATAAAATTAGGGCGGGCACCCGCGATAAGGGTCAATTTCATAATTCGATCACCGTTTAATAAAATGAGAAAATATGCGTTACTATATAAGCGGGATATACTGTCACACACGTAAAAGTAATGACCCGGTACTTACTATTTCGGTATATTTGCGCGCAAAAGTAGTAAACCTTAATAAAATTCCTGCATGAATAAAGACCCTAACTTTTCAGGGACCTCCCGGGAAAAGGAAATTGATTTGGGCGTTATTTTCGATGCGTTCTATAAGGTCACTCGAAAGATCGCATCCTTTTTTACTTTTCTTTTTGTTTCCCTTTTTAATATAATCATTGGGATATTCTTAACTATTAAAAAAAGATGGCTGTTTTTTGTGCTGGCGATCGTGGCAGGTTTAATTGCCACCTGGAGTGACTACAACAAACGTGGTCCCCAATATTATTCTGAAATGACGGTAAAAACCAATTTTGGCAGCAGCAGGTCACTTTATCAGAAAATTAATTTTTTTAATGCATTGATAGATGCCGGTCAAACGGCTGAGCTCTGCAGGATCTTTAATATCAGCACCGACGAAGCTTCCAGGCTCCGGCTCTTCGAGATCGCCCCTGTTAAAGATCCTATTCAAATGGCACGCCTGTATAAAACCACCTTGCTGGATATATCCAGGAAAGACACCAGTTGGGCAAGGATCTTCAAATACAGGGATTCCGAGAATTTGTGGCAAGACCATGACTTTCCACTGCACCGGATAACCGTGTATAGCAGCAGCCCCCTCATCAGTCCTAATATTCAACATAGCATTGTGCACTCGATGGATTCCAACCCTACCCTGCAGCACAATTTGAAAGCCGTTCGTGACCTGATTGCCCAGGAAGAATTACTCCTGAGCAGGTCGCTGAAAGGGATAGACAGTCTCAGAACGGCTTATATTACGATGATCTCCCGGTCAACACAGGAACATGTATCCGAAAAAGGGAACATCGTACTTACCGATAAAACACTTCGTTCGCCCGAAATCGAACTTTTCGATAAGGAAATGATGTTAAAAAATGAACTGCGCGACCTCAAACTCAGGCAGGTCGAACAAATGGAAATTTTGCAGGTAACTTCCGACCTGAGTTCCATAGGCACCAGGCGGCCAGTCATCATGCGACTTTTTGTGTACTACACGATGATTTCTTTGGCATTGGTATTTGTTGTTATCCTTATCATTGCGTTTATCCGTTATTTAAACGAATTTGAAAAGAAAAAGAAAAAGCAAGTCTTGTATAACGAAAATGCTTTTCTGGCCCCAACAAATTGATCATCTCAAAAAAAAATATCACCGGGTCAACAGTAATTCGTAACATAGTTTCGCTGTCTGTAATCCAGATAGGTAATTACCTGTTGCCTTTTATTACGCTCCCTTACCTGAGTCGCATTTTAGGGCCAGACAATTTCGGGGTCACAATGTTTGCCCAGTCTTTTATTAACTACTTCACGCTCCTAATCAATTTTGGCTTTGATTATTCAGTGACCAGGGAAATTGCCAATATTAAGGGGGATATCAACAGACTTTCGGACATTTTTTCAAATATCATTGCCGCCAAATGCGCCCTGTTCATCCTGTCTACACTTGCAGTAATTACAGTGGTGGCCGGAGCAGACAGGCTGGGGGCCAATAGCTGGCTCTACTTATCCACTCATATGATAAACATCGGCTTTGTACTTTTCCCCCAATGGTTTCTGCAAGGCATGCAGAAATTGGCCATGGCTGGTGTTTTCAGTTTTACAGTCAAACTGTTATACAGCATCAGCATTTTCCTGTTCATCAAAAAACCCGCACATTACCTGCTGGTGAATTTGTTATTATCTGTTGCACAAATAATTGCAGGCGTACTGGCCTTTTGGTATTGTATTACGAAATTTAGTCTGCGTATAATGCGGCCATCTATTACTAAAATAATGAGGTATATAAAAGACAGCACCATGCTTTTTTTATCTCAACTTACAATCAACCTGTATACCAACACAAATATCTTTTTGCTTGGATTGTATACCGATCCCAGGCAAACCGGTTTGTACGCTTCAGTTACCAAGATATGGCTGGTGATACAGGGGCTGCTTCTTGTACCTTTCAACCAGTCTTTCTTCCCGCATATTTCACAGACATTCCACGAGTCTGTTCAACTGGGGCTGGCCCGGTTAAAAAAGATAATGCCCATCATTTCCCTGCTGGCGCTAGCCGTTTGTATCGTTTTGTATTTTACAGCCGATTTTGCCATCGTGTTCGTTTTTGGTGAAGCCTACCGGCAGGCCGGCGAACTGCTTCGCATTGTTTGCCTTTTGCCACTGGTCATTGCTTTAAGCAATATCTACGGCATCCATGGTTTATTGCCACTGAAGGCCGACAGGATTTTTCTTTTGGTCACAGCCATCGGAGCCGGCTTTAGTGTTGTCATGAATCTGTTATTGCTGCCAAAATATGGAATGTACGGCGCCACCTGGGTGTGGCTGGTGACCGAAATATTGATCACCGCCCTGTGCATGCTGTTTTTCAAATTAAAAACGAGGTCAATAAAAATATAAATGTTATGAAATATGATTTCCTGGTTGTAGGAGCAGGGTTGTTTGGGTCAGTTTTCGCCCATGAAGCTAAAAAAGCAGGAAAAACATGTCTGGTTATTGACAAAAGAAACCATACAGGCGGCAATGTATATTGTGAAAATGTAGAAGGGATCAATGTTCATAAATACGGCGCTCATATTTTTCATACAAACGACAAACCCATCTGGGACTATGTCAATTCCTTTGTGGAATTTAACAGGTACACCAATTCCCCGCTTGCTTATTATAAAGGTAAACTCTTTAACTTGCCTTTTAACATGAACACATTCTATCAGCTATGGGGTGTGATCACGCCGGAACAAGCCCGGCTAAAAATTCAGTCTCAAATTGAAAAACTCGACATCAAAAAGCCCGCCAACCTGGAGGAACAGGCATTAAGTATGGTAGGACCTGACATTTATGAAATACTCATAAAAGGATATACGGAAAAACAATGGGGCCGCAAGGCTACCGAACTGCCTGTCTTTATCATTAAAAGACTACCGCTTCGTTTCACCTACAACAACAATTATTTCGACGATAAATACCAGGGTATTCCCATTGGCGGTTACAACAAGCTTATCGATGGCCTGCTGAAAAATATTGAAGTGGTAACGAATGCCAATTTTTTTGAAGACCGTGCCAGATGGTCTGGCTTGGCTACCACCGTCGTGTATACGGGACCTATCGATGAATATTTTGATTACCGGTTTGGCCACCTCGAATACCGCAGCCTTAACTTTGAGCATGAACTGTTGCCCATCAGCAATTACCAGGGAAATGCCGTAGTCAACTATACTGAAAGGGAAGTGCCTTATACCCGTATCATAGAACATAAACATTTTGAATTTGGTACCCAACCCGTTACAGTCATTACCAGGGAGTACCCCAAAGAATGGAAACCTGGCGATGAAGCCTTTTACCCGGTGAATGACGAAAAAAATATGCAGGCTTTTAAAAAGTACAGCCAATTGGCCGAACAGGAACCCCATGTGATCTTTGGCGGACGCCTGGCAGAATACCGGTACTATGATATGCACCAGGTTGTTGGATCGGCCCTGGTAACCGCTAAAAAAGTATTGAACGCCTCCAGATAATTCATTAGTACATGAAAAAAGTTGCTACCGTTGTTGTTACTTATAACCGGTTATCCCTGTTGCAAAGGCTGGTTGCAGCACTGTTAAACCAAACCCGAAAACCCGACGCCATTGTAATCGTAAATAACGACAGTACCGACGGCACTACGGAATGGCTCAAAACGCAGCAGGAACTTACCACCATTCATCAACCTAATGAAGGTGGCGCTGCCGGTTTTTATACGGGTATGAAATATGCAGCAGAATCAGGATTTGACTACGCATGGGTTATGGACGATGACGGTTTACCGGAACCCGACTGCCTGGAAAAACTGGTGAGCAGCGAAGCCCTGAAACAATCGCCTGAAACGGTAGTATCCAGCCTGGTACTGGTACCTGGCAGTAAGTCGGAGTTACCCTTTCATATACCTATTATGAACAGCTATAACAAAATGCTGGATCATTATATGAAAAGGTCCAACCAGGTTTCCATGGTAAAAGCCCAGGCAACACCACTGGGTTATGAATGGAGTATATTTTTTAACTCCAACCTCATACCAACAAGCATTATTAAAAAGATAGGCCTGCCAAGAAAAGATTTTTTTATCTGGGGCGATGAGGCAGAATATTTTGCGAGGATCAAAAAAAACAAATACCCGATGTATATGGTCATCGATTCCGTTTTTTACCACCCTGCCGGAAACGCATCCATCTGGAGCCGGTCGGGTAATATACCTCGCTGGAAAGAAAAATACCTGGTTCGTAACCATACCTATATCCACAAAAAATACAAACCCCTGGCCTGGCTGCATCATATTTACATGCTTTTAAGAATACTGCAATGCAGGAAATTTTACCTGTTAAAACCATTATACCATGGACTAACGGGAAAATTCTCCGGCAGTTATATAACAGATAAAAAATGACCAGATCAAATTGACGACTTATTTCACCATACTGAAATCAATAAGACCAGTACATGCGCTGATCACTTTGTTTTTCCTGTTGTTATTGTTCTTTGGAAAAACATTCAGCAAGGCAGAACTGGCAGGCCCCCTGTATTTGCATGATGTAATGTTACTGGCAATAACCGGTTTTTCGGTAATTCTTCAGCCCAAACTGAAGTTTCATTTTCTTTCTATAGTGATACTGGTAGGGCTGGCATTCCTTTACTTTTTAGGAAGCATAGTGTGGCTGGGGCCCTCCAGTCCTTATTTTGTAATGGTGTTCCGGCAATTTGCCCTGTTCTTTTACCTGGCCTGCAGTTATATTATTTTCTGCACACAAGTGAGGGATTTTGCTGATGGTATAAAGGCAACGAACTTCATTCGCCTGATGGGGTACCTGGCCATGGCCACCCAAATCACTTTTCTGGTGTATGGTTTCCTGTTTGTTCCGGGCTTTTCACTATTCGGGGATTCAGATTACAACTATTTCTCTCCTTTGACCATCATGGGTATCATTACTTTTTGTGCAGATGCCATAACTTCAAAAAAGAAATTACCTGTCAAAAGTCTCCAATTTTTGTTTGGCCTTGCCCTTTCACTCACCCTGGGTCATTCATCCGCCTTCCTTGCCGTGTTTGTTATATTGATACTGTATGTTTATATGATGATCACGCCGATGCAAAGATTATTTGCCTCCATTTTTATTATTCTGGCAATTCTGCCCTTGTTCTTCTTACCGCAGTTTAATGATTACAATGCAAGCTGGAGGCTGTATTTCTGGAAACACATACTGCAACGTTCGGTTACCGAGGGCTACCTGGTATTCGGGCATGGCTTTGGCGCGGGATACATGACCTATGAATATGCCTGGTTTATTAACAGGGTCATGCATTCAAGAATTATGATCGACGACTACTATCCAATGGCAAGACATTTGAATCCGCCTCACAACTCGGTGCTGACTATTATTTTCCATATCGGGTTAATTCCTTCCCTGCTGTTTTTTGCGCCTTTGAAAAACTTCTTCAGCCAGATCTTTGTTAAGCAATTCAGCGATGATACCAATACCAATTTCCTTATACTGTCGTTATGTGGCAGTTTAATCTGGATCATGTTTAATGTAATATTGGAATTACCGCATTCGGCCACTTATTTCTGGCTCGTTTTCTTTACTACTGCTTTTTACCTCAAGTATAATCCCGAGTTGGAATCAAGGAAGAATGAACAATGAAAGCAAAAGGACTTTTTATATTGCAACTGCCGCCGCCCTATCACGGAGCATCCATGGCCAACCAGCTTTTAGTTGAAAGCAGTCTCATTCAATCCAACTTCGAGGTAAGAATCATCAACCTGGTAACGGCCGAAAGCCTTGAAAGCATTGGCCGGTTCTCTTTTGCCAAAGTATGGTTATCGGCCAGAATTTTTTTCAGGATATTATGGCAATTGATCAGCTACCGGCCACAGATCGTGTATTTCACCATAGCCCCTTCGGGTTTTGCTTTTTACCGGGATGCAGCGTATATAACATTGATCAAATTATTCCGCCGTAAGTTGGTGATCCATTTTCATGGCCATGGCATACAGGCCGGATGCCAATCCAGTGCCCTTTTTCGCTTTTTAACCAAAAGGATTTTCCCCGGCACCTATACCATTCATTTGTCCCCGGCGCTGGCCGCTGATGTACCGAACCGCAGTATCATTAAAAAATATATCGTGCCCAACGGCATACCCATTACACGCAGCCAGGCACCTGTAAAGGCTCATAAGCAAAAAGCAGTCATCCTGTTTCTGTCAAATTATGTAAGAACAAAAGGGATACTCGACCTGATAGATGCCATTGAACTGGTGGTTGCCGCCAATACCACCCAATTCCATGTACGTTTGGTGGGTAAACCTGCCGATATAGGTTTGGAGGAAGTAAATGCCCGCATTAAACAGAAAAACCTGGGGCCGTATATAACTGTATGCGGCCCCCGGTACAACGAAGAAAAATATGCGGAACTGGAAAATGCCGATATTTTTGTGTTACCTACCTATTATGCCAATGAAGCCTTTCCGATTTCGCTGCTTGAAGCCATGCAGTATGGTTTGGCCATTATCAGCACAAGAAAGGGAGGCATCCCCGACATGATACAGGACAATTACTCCGGGCTTTTGATCGGGCAGAGAGATATAAGCGCACTCGCTGAAAAAATTAAATTCCTTGTAAACAACGAAGAGGAAAGAAAAAAAATGGGCACCCATGCAAGACAGGTTTTCCTGGAACAATACACGTTAAGCCATTTTGAAAAGAATATGCTGACTGCCCTTACAGAAGTTCAATCGTCAAAACCTACCTGATATGCAGCGTACAACCAAATATCTATCTGCACTTGCCATGCTCGGGCTGGCTTTGTTGCTCCAAAGCTGTGAAGCCAGAATCGAAAGAAAAAATAAACAGACCGCCGCCCGCACCGCTCAGGCTAGTAGATCCATTCATTAGCAATGCCGTGAGAAATACCAGCCGCAGAAATCTGGAGAGCCTGGTGATTGTTCTAATATTGACATTTTGCTAAATATTCTGAAAAAGTTAAAAATACTTAGCTACTTTAGTTAGGACCCATTAGTTAACCGAAATTATTCTACAATGTGTGGTATAGCAGGCTTTATAAATTTTGAAAACAGTGCAGAACTGGTGCAAATAACGGGTGCAGTGCAATGCCATCGCGGACCCGATGCACAAAAAGCCTGGACGCATGACAATATTGCACTGGCTCACCAACGTCTGTCAATTATTGACCTCTCTGAACGGTCTGACCAACCACTTGTAAAAAACGGACTGGTTATAGTCTTTAATGGAGAAATATATAATTATGAAGATCTAAAAAAACAGATCAGGTCATCACATCCTGACATTGAATTCGTAACCAGCTCCGATACGGAAGTTTTGCTTGAACTATACCGGGTTCGAAAAGAAAAATGTCTGGATGATGTGATTGGTATGTTTGCGTTTGCCATTTATGAAATAGATACCGGCACATTATTTATGGCCAGGGATCATTTTGGCATTAAACCCTTATTTTATACCCGTATAGGAAATGCATTCGCCTTTTCTTCGGAATTAAAGACCCTGGTGAGGATACCTGGTTTCAACAAAAGCATCAACGACACAAGCCTTTTGGCGGCCATCAATTATTTGTGGTTGCCCGGGAATGATACTATGTTCAGCAACTGTTTCAAGCTGCCGGCAGCCCATGCCATGACCATTCACACACGGGAACCAGGTTTAAATCCAATCATACATCGTTACTGGAAACTTGAAACCGTTATAAAATATTCCGATGAGAATGAGGCCATCGCCGCCTTACAAACAACCCTCGAGGCGTCTATTAAACGGCATATGGTAGCCGATGTGCCGGTAAGCAGTTTCCTGAGCGGAGGGCTGGATTCTTCACTGATCTCGGTCATGGCGCAAAAATTGAATCCGCAGCTGTCTACCTATACCATCGGCACCCTGGCCCGCGATAAAAAAGTGGAGCAAATGCCTGAAGATGAAAAACATGCCCGTATATTGGCCAGCCAGTTCCATTTTGATCATCATGAAATTAATATAACACCCGATATCATCAAGGAACTGCCCCGGATGGTGTATATGCTGGATGAACCCATTGGTGATCCAGCCGCCATCAACACTTATCTGATATGCAAGGCAGCACGTGAAAACGGTGTAAAAGTACTTTTATCGGGCATGGGCGCAGATGAACTGTTTTTTGGCTATCGTCGGCAACAGGCTACGCTGCAAACAATTAAATATAAAAAGCTCCCGGCTGCAATCAAGCAATTGGCTTCAGCGGTGATCGGGGTATTGCCGGTGAAATTTATGGGCAGGGGTATAAAACTCTCCCGGTGGGCCAAGCGCTTCAACACCTTTGCCAATCTGCCGCTGGAAGAAGCATACATGCGCAGTTATTCCTATTACGACAGCAAGGAACTGAGCCGTCTTTTTAAAAAAGATATTACTGCCTGCTACCATCAACTTCGCTCATACCATAGTTCCATTTTTTACGAATCGTACAGGAACGATCCGCAAAACCAGATGTGCTACACCGATATTCATATGTTTATGCAGGGGCTGAACCTATCGTATACCGATAAATCGTCCATGGCTGCTTCGGTTGAAGTGCGGGTGCCATTCATTGACAAACAAGTGGTGGAAACTGCCATGCAAATAGAGGGGTCACTGAAGTTTAAAGGAAATGTGTCAAAATATATCCTGAAAAAAGTAGCAAAACAATATTTACCACATCAAATCGTTTATCGCCCCAAAGCATCTTTTGGCGCCCCTATCAGATCGTGGATAAGCGGTGATCTGGCTCATATGGTTGACGATCTGCTATCAAGGGAGCGTATCGAAAAAAGAGGTATTTTCAATTATGACTATGTAAAACAACTGATAGAAGCAGATAGAAAAGGCATTGAAGACAATGCCTACAGGATCTACCAGTTACTAACGGTTGAACTTTGGTTCAGCAGTTATATCGACAATCAGACAGCGTAGGATTAAAATAGTGTTAAAATCAGGCTATTACATGTATCGTCGTGCAACGAATATACATTTGTGATTGCCAAACCTGATTATTTGAATTGTGATGAAAACCAGTCCCTATACGCTAATTCGTTCTTGTTATTTGCCTCTGTTGCTGATCTCAGGAATCCTTTTTAACTCCTGTAAAAAGGAAAACCGATGCATACCTCCAAGAATCAACGAAGATCCTCCGCCCGCCAGCAATTATGTACAAAATGGAAATTTTGCCATTTCAGAACAGCACAGCATGGTGCCCGATAACTGGCAGGCCCACTTTGAGCATGATGTCATGGAATTTGTCAACTTCATGAATGGTACGGTAGCCTGGAGTCGAAATTCAGGGGGCAGCTATTACTTTTCTCAACAGGTTACCCTCAACCCAAACAAATATTATAAAGTTTCCATCGACTTCTATTATGACATCCACAATCACTATAAAGGCGGATTGTATGTTATGGATACTTCGTTCAGCAGAATATTGGGTAAATCAGAACGCTACGCAGCAGCGGGGACAGAAAGACTGGAATTTGTGATTTCCACGAACGAAGACACGGTAGTTAATTTGGTGTTTGGTTTCCTGAACGGCATGAATGCGTCGGCATTATTTACCAACCCGATAATTACAGAGTACGACTATTTACCCAGAATACAGAATTCCGATTTTTCCAACTTTCTGGTGAAGGAACTGAAACTGGCATTCACTGAAACCAGGTTTGATAAAAGTATTCAGGCTGTCTCTGATTATGTGAACGAAATTCTGCTGAGCGAATACCAGAACCGCAGTGTTGATCTCGATGTCATTTATGAGTCAACCATTGCGGATAGTTATCCCTATTTTATGAGCTACCTGAACGATTTGTCGAATATTAACGTGGCTTATTGCCAAAAATCTGCTTTATCGCTGACTGAAATACTTACCAATGAATTCAATATACCGGTAAGGCAAATCCACATGCAGAAAGACGGCATTGGCTTTCACCAGTTTATTGAGTATTGGAACCCTTTTGCCAACAAATGGATAATAGCAGACCCCTATTTTGGCATGGTGTACAGTAAAAACGATACGCTGTTGAATGTTTCAGAAATATCTATGGATGAATTTCCTGGTGTTTTCAAAAGGTTTGGAGAGTATCGCTTCTCTGCAAGTGATGAGGAAGCTGTTGAATTTTGGGAAAATACAGAAAACCTCCAGATCACTGTCGACCCCTATTTGTCATATCCCTTTGGTAATGCGGTGATCTATTTTTCGAGGAACAGGACAAGAAAAAGCTAGTATCGACTTACCGGGCATCCGGTCATATTAGTATCCCATTCTTGATTAGATTTTCTATTTTTGCCCGGCAATTCCCCGGCTGCATTCTTGTGTGGCAACTTTGTCATTTTTACGGCTGCCGGCAAGCAGTAATTGCCCATAACGTATACATGAAACAGGTTATTCAAAACTTTAAAACGGGGGAACTTTATGTGGGTGATGTACCCGTTCCCACATTGTCGAAAGGGATGGTGCTGGTGGAAAACAAATTCTCCCTTATAAGTGCCGGCACCGAAAGAAGTACCGTCAATGTAGCTAAAGCCAACCTGATAGGAAAAGCAAAACAACGCCCCGACCTGGTGGCCCAGGTAATACAGAATATCAAAAAAGAAGGCCTGAAAGCCACCCTGGAAAAGGTAAAAACCAAACTCGATTCCCTGAAAGCCCTTGGTTACAGCACTGCCGGTGAAGTAATAGGCTCCATGGATGCAAATAATTTTTTTAAACCAGGCGACCGGGTTGCTTGTGCCGGCCAGGACTATGCCTCCCATGCCGAGGTAGTGGCCGTTCCGCAAAACCTGGTGGTAAAGATACCGGACAATGTGTCGTATGAAGAAGCCAGCTTTACTACCCTGGGTGCCATTGCCATGCAGGGCGTTCGGCAGGCCGACCCCAAACTGGGCGAGATCATTTGCGTGATAGGCCTGGGTTTATTGGGGCAGATCACCTGCCAATTGTTAAAAGCCAATGGCTGCAAAGTGATTGGTGTGGATATGTCGGATACACTTATTCAACTGGCCAAGGAAACAGGCGCCGATGACGCTGTTAACAGGGGCCATGAACATCTTACAACCCTACTCAACAATTTTTGCCATGGTCGCGGATTCGACAGCATCATCATAACAGCTGCCACTTCCTCGAACGATCCTATTGAACTTTCGGCCGAAATTGCCCGCCGCAAGGCCCGGGTGGTGGTGGTAGGCGCCGTTAAAATGGATATACCCCGCGATCCGCATTTTTACCGCAAAGAACTCGAACTCAGAATGTCGTGCTCTTACGGACCCGGGCGTTATGATGTAAACTATGAAGAAAATGGTATTGATTATCCGTACGAGTATGTGCGCTGGACCGAACAGCGAAATATGGAAGCTTTTTTGCAGCTGGTTGCCCAACAAAAGATCAATGTAAAACCGCTTATCTCGCATACATTCGATATCAGCCGGGCCGAAACAGCCTATGATATCGTAATGGGCAAAACTAAAGAGCCCCATATAGGCATCCTGCTCAGCTATCCGCAAGACGATCGCAAATTTGCCACGAAGTTCAACACCGGATCCAACCCGCTGCAGGCCATCAACATCGGCTTTATAGGCGCGGGCAGCTTTGCACAAAGTTACCTTATACCCAACGCCAAAAACTACGGCGCATCACTGGACACGGTAGTGACTTCAAAAGGCATAACGGCCAGCAATGTGGCTTCAAAGTTTGGCTTTAACAATGCATCGTCAAATAGCCTCGACGTTACCGGCAATGACGCCATTAATACCGTTTTTGTGGCCACCCCGCATAATACACATGCACAATATGTACTGGAAGCTTTAAAAGCCGGCAAACATGTTTTCGTTGAAAAGCCGCTGGCCATGCATGAAAACGAACTGGAGGAGATCAGGGATTATTGTTTACAAAACAGTAAAAACATCATGGTCGGTTTCAACCGCCGTTTTGCACCAGTATCCGTTGAATTGAAAAAAGCGTTTGAAAGCATTGGCGAACCCCTGGTCATTAATTACCGCGTGAATGGTGGGTTTATTCCAAAAGAACACTGGACACAAAATGAAGAAATTGGCGGAGGAAGGATCATTGGGGAAGTATGCCACTTTATAGACCTGATGCAATTTTTCACAGGCGCGCTGACCGACACCGTTTTTGCACAATGTATAGGCGCTGCCAGCAACAAGATCAAAAATGACGACAACATCGTCATCAATATTAAATTCACCGATGGCTCCATTGGAAATATCGTTTATGTGGCCAACGGGGATAAGGCATTGCCCAAAGAAAGAGTGGAGATTTTCGGCGGGGGAAAAGTGGGCATCATTAATGACTTCAGATCAGGCGAATTGTTCAGCGGCAATAAAAGCAAACTGCTCAAACTGGATGGCAAAGGACATAAGCAGGAAGTAACCAGTTTCCTCGATGCCGTCAAACAGGGCGCCGAATATCCTATCAGCTTCCACTCAATTTATGCCACCACCAAAGCAACATTCAAGATAAAAGACAGTTTATATACAGGTTTGCCCCAAACAGTGCAAATATGAAACCGGAAACTGTCTCAGCCATTTACAGGTTTAGTCTATTAGCACTTGCATTTATAATTGCCTCGCCACTATACCCTGCTACACTGGCCGTGTTGGTTCCCGTATTTTTTTGCTGGCTGTATTTCAGGGATTATAAAAATTTAGCACAGCAAATTACTCGTCCACAAATATTGTGGCCTGTCTTGTTATACATCATCGTGTTTGTGGGCTGTTTTTTTAGTAATAATTCCCGCGAAGCCATAAGTTCACTGTCTACCAAACTGCCCTTGCTCCTGTTCCCCGCCATCGTTTCCACATCATCGATCGTGGACAAAAAAATGATCAAACAGGCTGGCAACCTGATCATCATAGCGGTTTCTGTTTCTCTGGCTATTGCTATTGGATATGCATTGACCGATATATATGTAACCGGTGTTAACAAAGTACAGGTGGGGGAGGCCATCTACTACAAATGGCAATGGTATGGACTAACCAGGAATTTCGACAACTGGCATCCTACCTATGTAGCTGTAGGTGTGAATATTGCCCTGGCTTTACTGCTGTACAACCTGTTTAACGCCGAAAACCACTTGTCGATACAAAAAATTCTCACAAGCACAGCCCTTTTTGTTTTTTTAACGATCAGCCTGGTATTGCTGAACGCCATGATAGGCCTTATAGGTTATTTTAGCGTCCTGGTCTACAGCGGTCTTCAACTTCTTAAACACATTCATGTCAGGCCTTTGCACAGGTTATTATTATTGTTATGTTCCCTGGTGCTGGCTCTGCTGTTCTTTTTTATAAATCCATTGCAAATAAAAAAGCTCAATGATTTGAAAAATGGCGGCTTTAAAATTACTGATGTACAAGGAGAACGAAACCTACTCACCATGCGCATGGCCAAATGGGATGCATATGTGGCCGTTATTGCCGATCATTGGCTGCTGGGCACTACGGAAGGAGATATTAAAGACGTAAGAAATCGAATTTATCTGGAGAAAGGGTATAACGACCTTCATCATTATGGATACAATGCACATAACCAGTATGTGGAGAATTTTGCCATGTATGGCGTAGCGGGGTTCGTGCTGCTTTTATTGATGATGCTCCACCCGCTGGTAAATGCGGGCTATCATCCTTATTATATCCCGTTTATATTTATAGTAGCTATTACCTTTTTGACCGAATCACTGCTCCAACGGCAACAGGGAATTCTTTTGTATATGTTCCTGTACGCTTTTTTCACCAACTACAGGGTGACAGAAAAAAAATAAAGCCGGTTAATTCACCGGCGCATGATCTCTCTTAATGGCATACCTGAACATCAATCCAATAAACCTCGTATTGCCCACCAAATATCTTTTAAACATTCTTCTTGGCTCCTGGTATACCCTGTAAGCCCATTCCAGGCCGCCTTTCTGCATCCACAGGGGCGCTCTTTTTACATGACCGGCCACTACATCGAAACTGCCACCCACACCCATGATAAAGTTTACGCTTTTCAACAGGTCCCTGTTCTGGTACAGGAAATTCTCTTTAACAGGCGATGAAATGGCCACGAATAATATATTGGCGCCGCTGTCGGCTATTTGCCGGGCAATGCCCCGCTCTTCTTCTTTCTTAAAATATCCGTTCCGGTAACCGGCTATGATGTCGGGACTGTATTGCCTGCTGTATTTGTCCACCATCTTCCGGAGCACGCTTTCTTTGGCGCCAAAAAAGAAAATCTTGTACTTGTTGCGATACGCCATTTCCACCAGCTTCTCCATCAGGTCTATACCAGCTACACGCTCACGCAGGGGCTGACCAAAAATTTTTGAGGCCCAAACTACCGCCTGCCCATCGGCATTGATAAGATCTGCATTCACTACGCTTTCCTTAAGAGTTGGATTTTTGTGCATGGATACAATCTTACCCGCATTTACCACGGTATGGTGAATATGTTTTCTGTTGCGGATGGTTTCGTCTACCACCTTCAGGGTTTCTTCCATGGTAAGGTTGTGTACGGGGGTTCCCAGGAGGTAAATAGGTTTTTGCATTGTTATGTCGATTGTTTTTCTGCTACAAAATAAAAGCTCATCGCATAGAACATCCAGGCCTGTGCCCAACGCATATACGAGATCTTTGAACTGAACTTTTTCTTTTTTTGATAATAAAAATATCCCTGCCTGTCCTGCATTTCCCTGATCGTCCAGCTCAACACTTTTTCGGCCAGCGCCTTATGCTTGTTAAAATAGCGCATACGGGCCAAAGTTACAATTAATTGAGCAGGCGCATGAATGTCTATCGGGTATAACTGGTTGTTATAATACTTCGATGCGCCCTCGCTGGTAAAAAAGGTGTTGATATAATAATCCAAACCCTTTTCAATATGCGCATGAAAACGGGTATCGCCGGTATAATGCTGGTATTCATACAAACATTCCAGGTTAAACCCGGTATGAAAGCTGTCTACCCAAGCATGATAAGGTAAAGTGCCATAGGCCCAGGCGCCGTTTTGCTGCTGCCGGTTGCATACATATTGTACTGTACGGGCAGCCTCCTCTTTCAGTTGCGCCTCTTTGGTATAATTATACACCCTGCTTAACAATCTTGCACCCAATAACGTTGCATTGAATACCTGGGTTTTATCCATGGGAGAATAAGAAAATGAAAAATTACCCGCCTCATCGTAGGTACGGTTCAGGTCTTTTAATACAAAGGCGGCCGCTGATGCGGCTACTTCTTTATACTGCACATTGCCTGTGACATCGTAGGCATCCAGTAACGCATTCACAACAAAGGAAGTAGCCACCACGGTGGGGGTATTGGCGGGCTGGAAAAAAGCCCTGGCCTGCCAGTCGAAATAATAACCCCAGCAACTGCCGGAATAACCCCGACTGCGCAGTTCGATGATCTTCCCGGCCAGGAAATTAATCCTGCTTTTACAATCTTCGGATGGCTGAATGGTGTACAAATTACAATACCCTGTTAAAAAAAGTGCTAATCCCTTGGCATTGTATTCCTTAGGAATTAAGGCCAGGTTGCGTACATTAACGGGGCTTCGTTTAAAAAATTGTATCCAGGCCAGCCTGAAAAACCGGTTCGAGCGAACAAATGGTATCGACCGAAATAACTTACTCGTCAGGCCATCATAGGGGTCCCATCCCCTATATCCTTCTTTTTCACAGTATTGTCTTAAACGCTCAAAACTTTCCCGGAAATTTCCAGACATGGCTATCGGGGTTGAGGCGCAAAGATAAACTACGGAAAACTAACGGGATAGTTAAAAGGCACGATTTTTTGTTAAACCTATATCGATTAGTTACCAGAAAGATTAAAATAACATTAAATCCGCTTAACCCTTTTAGTTTCGATAAGTCCCGTAAAAGATAACCAATTTGAAGTACTGGTTAATAACAACAGAATACCCCCCTTTTTATGGAGGTGGCATCAGCACCTACTGTTATCATACTGCCCGAATGCTGGCTGCCCAACAGCATCAGGTAACCGTTTTTATACCCGACGATGCCGTGCAGGACTATACGATATCCCATGCAGAAGGCATTCGCCTGGTTCGCTTCAATACCCACCGCACCGGTGTAGGCAATTTCCTGGGGCATACACCCGCGCTCAGTTATGAGTTTGCCATCATGCTGCGCGACCTGATCAGAAAAGAGGGCAAACCCGATTATATTGAATCGCAGGAATACCTGGCCCTGCCCTATTACCTGCTGCAGTTTAAATTACTGGGCTATCCCGAGTTCACCGATGTGCCCGTGGTGCTCACCCTGCATTCGCCGGCTTTTTTATACCTGCTGTACAACCGTGAGGGGGTATATGAGTTTCCCAATTACTGGACCGGCGAAATGGAGAAAAGCTGTATCGTAAGCGCCGACCTGGTCATTGCACCATCGCGCTACATGATTGATGAGATCAAAAAATATACAAGGCTTGCATGGAACACCGGCAGACTGGCCGTCATTCGCAATCCCTTTGTAGTACCTGATGCACCCACCTATAAAAAAATAACCCCTAACCGCATTGTTTTTTTTGGCAAACTGTCGCCGCAAAAAGGCGTGTTTGAAATGTTTGCCTATTTCCGTGACATGTGGGATAAAGGTTTTAAACATCCGCTCACGGTTATTGGCGGCACAGAAAAAGTGTATTACCCGGAAATGAAAACTATGGGGCAATTAATACAAGATAAATACAAGCCCTATTTCGAAAAAGGACTGGTAGCACTGAAAGGAAAAATACATCCCGCTGAAAAAGAAAACCACCTGGCTGATGCACATGTTATTTTAATCCCCAGCATGAACGATAACCTGCCTTATGCGGCCATAGAGGCCATGAGCCTGGGCAAGGTGGTGCTGGCCTCCCGGCAGGGTGGGCATAGTGAGATTATTGAGGACGGGAAGCAAGGTTTTATTTTCGATCATACCATACCCGGCGATTTTGAAAATAAACTGAATCAGGTGCTGGCTCTAAGTGATGAGGAACTGGCGCAGATAGGCCAGGCAGCCCGCGCCCGCATACAACAACTGTTGTGTTATGAAACCATTTATACAGAAAAAATAAAAGCGCTGCAAAATATACCAACGGCACGGCGCAGCATTTTCCCCTTTACCACCGATATACTAGGTGGTACAATGGCCGATGCCGCTTTACAACCCGGTTTGCTTACAGTGATCATACCCTTTTATAACCTGGGTGCCTATGTGCGGGAAACCGTGGATTCGGTTTTACAATCATCCTATCCACATAAAGAAATACTCATCATCAACGATGGCAGCACCGAAGCACAAAGCCTGCAGGTATTAAAGGAACTGGAAACCCTGCCGGACGTGCAGGTGGTGCATAAAAAAAACGAAGGGCTGGCCGAAAGCCGTAACCATGGCGCCAGGCTGGCCAGGGGGCAGTTCCTGGCCTTTCTGGATGCCGACGATAAAGTACACCCCGACTATTACAGCAAGGCTATTGGCGTACTGCAGCAATATGATAATGTTTTTTTTGTAGGCGCCTGGGTGCGCTACTTCGGCCGCAAGAACAGCATTTGGCCCACCTGGAATCCCGAGCCGCCCTATTTCCTCATCCACAACTCGGTAAACAGCAGCGCACTGGTGTATAAAACGGCAGCTTTTTTGCAGGCCGGCTTTAACGACAAACTGGTGGATTATGGCATAGAAGACTACGAAAGTGTTGTGAATTTGCTAAAAAATGGGTTCAGGGGCGTTGTATTACCCGAATGCCTGTTTTATTACAGGATCAGGCACAATTCTATGTATAGAAATATAACCCGGCACAAGATTTTGTATTCGTACAGCTATATAGCCCAAAAGCATGCTGTTCTATACAATTTGTTTGCACCGGATATCTTTAACCTGGTCAATGCAAACGGCCCTTCTTTTGCATTTGATAACCCATCCCTACCTGTAAAAGTTACCAGCAAAATCCGGTACCCGCATGCGGTTTTCAACAAGTTGAAGAAAGTAGTGAAGCGAAATATGAAGTTGAAGAAATTATTATTACGGTTGAATAACAAATTCAGGTTCAGACAAGTGTAAATTTAAATTGTTTACAAATCATGGTGAGCAGCGTTTTAAGCGATTGGTTCAGGAGAACAAACAAGTCGGAAAGGCTATGGTTGCTGGCTAAAATTGAATTCAAACTAAGGTACTACGAAAACAAACTGGGTTTATTATGGGCGCTCATAAAGCCCCTGATGGACATTGCCATTTACTACATCGTTTTTCAAACCATTCTGCAACAAAACATACCGGCCTTTGCCTCCTACCTGTTTATTGGTTTAATACTCTGGAATTTTTTTGTAGAAAGCACCACGGGCACCATACAAATACTGCATGTAAAAAAATACCTGTACGAATACAGCAACATGAACAAGCTGGAGATCTATGTATCCACATTGCTGAGCAATGCTATAGGCTTTTGTTTCAACTTTGTGATGTTCCTGTTGTTCTATAATTTTTTGGAGCGTGACAGCACGGGTTCTACCATATACACGCTGTGGATCATACCCTTGTTCCTCAACCTGTATATACTGTCGCTGGCCGTATCCCTTATCTTGTCCAATATCTTTATCATTGCAAAGGATATTTCACAAATATGGCAGGTGTTTACCACCTTCCTGTTTTTCCTGTCGCCAATTTTTTACAAGCTGGTTACGTTCAAGGAAGCATTGCCCAGTTTCGACTATGTGAATCCCCTGGCAGGCATCATCATCAATGCCCGGCGGGTAACCATGGAAGGCACCCACCCCGATTTGCGATTGCTGTTGTTTGATTTTACTTATGCCATCATCTTATTGCTTATTGGTTTGTACCTGTTAAACAAATTAGGCTCAAAAGCAGCAGAAAAATTATGATCATGGAAAAAGCACTGGCGATACGGGCAAAGGGCATCAGCAAAACTTTTCATATTTCGGAAGACAGTTCCAATACCGTAAAGCACCGTTTGTTCAACCTGTTTAACCCGCCCCGAAGCAAAAAAGTAGAGGCTGTAAAAACCATGGATTTTGAAGTGTATAAAGGTGAATGCATTGGCTTACTGGGCAGGAACGGTTGCGGAAAATCAACCCTGGTGCGGTTGCTGGCAGGCGTATATCCCAGCGATACCGGCAGCATTGATATTTATGGCAGTACCCTGCTCATGAACCTGGGAGTGGGCATGAGCCACCAGCTTACCGCCCGCGAAAATATTTATGTGTCTGCCTCGGTACTAGGCCTTAAAATAAAAGAGATCGACAGCATTTTCGACAAGATTGTAGACTTTGCCGAACTGCGCGAATTTGTAGATACCAAGATTAAATATTTTTCATCGGGTATGGTGGCAAGGCTGGGCTTTTCCATTGCTGTAAATGCCAATGCCGATATCATGTTCCTGGACGAGATCTTTGCCGTGGGCGATATGAAGTTCCAGGAAAAAGCCATCCGCGTATTTGAAAGCAGCTGGATAGAAGGTAAAACAGTGATACTGGTAAGCCATACTATGGAAACCATTCAGAAATATTGCAACCGCGCCGCTTTTATGAAAAACGGCAGTCTTGTGTATTTTGGCGATACCCAAACGGCCATCGAACAATATGTACAGGATAATAACTAAACGGGTTTCCTGCAGCTGATTACAAAGCCAATAAAAAAAGCCAACAGCATATTGCCCAGGCTTCTGTCTAAATAGGTTTCAGAAACCAGCGATAAGGCAAAAGCAGGGATTACCAGCATGCCAAACAGGTTGTGGGTATGTATGCTTTTTATAAAAGGGATCACAAAAAAACCGGCCAGAAATACGATCAAACCCACTGCGCCCAATGCCACCAGCACATCCAGGTAAGTATTGTGCAGGTTACGGCGGCTGGCATAGGCGAAATTGAATTGTTTATCGGCATATACCTGCATCAGTTCGTCCATTTTATCGCCTACCTGTACACCAAAAACAGGATGTTGTTTAACCAGCTCCCAACCACAGTTCCATACTGCCAGCCTGATGTTGGCGCCATTCCATTGATCGGGGGTTACCTGCATATTGTAATGGCTTTCCATGCCTCTGTGCGAATATTCGTAATGGGTATATCCCAGTTCCCTGAAACGGTTAATGGTTTTTGGGAAAGCCTTTACCAGTAAAAAACCCGCTGCCGCCAATGCCAATACAAAGGCGGCGCCTGCCAGAAACTTTCTTTTCTTAATGATATAAAACAGGGACAGGCAAAACAACGTGCCGTATAAAATGGTGATGCCAATGCGGCTGGCCAGTAAAAAATTGGCTACGAGTAATACCAGCAGCACTGCATACACCCATATCTGTTTGGGCAGGAATGCCGACTTTATGCTCAGCAGGTAAATCAAACTGAATATGGCTAAATTCACCATATTGGCCACATACACCGATTGCCGTTCGATGATATCGGTTAAACTATCGTTGTATAAAAGGGCTGCATTGCCTGTGGCCTGGTATTGAATAAATTGCCACACCATACAAAACAGCAACACCATGGTAGTGATGATGATATAAGCAAACAATATCCTTTCTTTCAACGCCTGGTGCATATAAATCCATCCCAATACCAATATAAAGGCCAAAAGGGGTAAACGCAATACCAGGTAAGAAAACCCTTCTTTTATATTATCGGATATTAAGGCGCTTATGATATGCAGCAGGTAAAACAAAAGAATGATCAGTACTTCTTTTCGTTGGCGCAACAAACGCCTTTTATCTTCCCACGAATTGTAAGAAAAGCTGAGCAGGGCAATTGCTCCGAAAATAATGTTGGTGATTACCGGGATATGGGGCAGGTACAGCGTTAATAAAAATGCCGTGACGAGCCCATACAACAGCTTATCTTTTTTACTTAATAACCCCGCCTGTTCATCCATCAGTAATATCGGTTTCATATGCTGTGCTCCGTTTCGTGTAATCCTGTCAAAGTTCTGCTATTTACGGGTGGAATGATAAAATAAAATACCAGGCAGGCAACTTCAGCCTTGTTTACAACGAATTATAGTACCGGATAGTACCGGAAGGCGATCATGAAAATTGTTTTTATTACCAGATCAACCCTGTACACATGCCCTGGTGGCGACACCCTGCAGGTGATCCATACAGCACGCCAGCTGGGCTTGGTGGGTATAAGCGTGGATATAAAATTAACTACCGAGCGCGTCGATTATCATCGATACGACCTCTTGCATTTCTTCAATATCATACGGCCGGCCGATATGTTGTATCATATCGGCCGCAGCAACAAACCTTTTGCCATAACACCCAACCTGGTTATTTACCAGGAATACGACCGGCTATTCCGGCGGGGAATGGCCAGCCTGCTGTTCCGTTATTTACCCGGCGATACTATAGAATACATCAAAACCATATCCCGCTGGCTGCGTGGCCACGATGCTTTGAAGAGCATGGACTACATATGGAAGGGACAAAAACGCAGCATACAACAAATACTGCAACAGGCCGCCATGGTATTTCCTTCATCACAAATGGAATATGAGCAACTGGCGCAATGCAATACACGATTGCCTTTTCACTGCATTGTACCGAATGGTATCGATCCTGCTGTTTTTTCAGGCAATCATAACCTGGAAAAAGATCCGGAACTGGTGCTTTGTGTGGCCCGCATTGAAGGTTTAAAAAACCAGTTGAACCTGGTGAGAGCGCTCAACCATACATCCTACCGGTTGGTGATCATTGGCAATGCCGCGCCCAATCAAATGGATTATTACCGCGCCTGCCGCAAAGAGGCTGCCGCTAATATCACTTTTATCAATCATTTACCGCAACCGCAACTGGCGGCCTGGTATGCCAGGGCCAACATACATATTCTACCCAGCTGGTTTGAAACCTGCGGTTTATCCAGCCTGGAAGCCGCGGCTATGGGATGCCGCATTGTGGTGAGCAGCCGTGGATATGTGCGCGAATATTACGGGCGGCATGCCTGGTATTGCCATCCCGGTTCGCCGCAACACATCAGGTATTGTATTGAGAAAGCCAGTCAGCAACCCTGGTCAGATACTCTCCGGCAAAAAGTGCTTAGGCATTATACCTGGCAACAGGCTGCATGGCTAACCCTGCAAGGATATAAAAAGGTGTTGAATAATTGATATGACCCTACGAATAGCCATACTGGGAACCAGGGGTATACCCAATCACTACGGTGGGTTTGAACAGTTTGCAGAATACCTGTCTGCGGGTTTGGCGGCCAAAGGCCATGAAGTTTATGTATACAACTCGCACAAACATCCCTACCAGCTAAAGTTCTGGAAAAACGTGCATATCATTCATTGTTTCGATCCCGAATTCCGGTTAGGAAGCTTTGGCCAGTTTATTTACGACTTCAATTGTATTCGCGATGCACGCAAAAGAAAGTTCGACGTGATGCTGATGCTGGGTTTTACCAGCAGTTCGGCCTGGGGCTGGTTCTACCCCGGCAACAGTACCTTAATATTCAATATGGACGGTCTGGAATGGAAAAGGGGAAAATATTCACGGCCCGTTCAAAAATTCCTGCTGCTGGCCGAAAAACTGGCTGTACGGTTTACCCGGCATTATGTGGCCGATTCGGTGATTATACAGTCTTATCTGCAGCATAAATACGATATCCACAGCGAACATATACCATACGGCGCCGAAGTGCATCAACATGAAGATGAAAGACTTTTGAATGAATTTGACATTCAGCCCTATGATTATTATATCCTGATTGCCCGTATGGTGCCCGAAAACAATATAGAAATGATACTCGACGGCTTTCAGGCAAGCAACTCTACTAAAAAATTTATTGTTATCAGCCCTCTCCACAATAAATTAAGCAGCTATTTGTTGCGTAAATACAGGTACGACAAGCGGATCAGGTTTATTGGAAGCATTTATAACAATGCGTGTACAATACATACGCTCAGATTTTTTTCGTATATCTATTTTCATGGTCACAGCGTAGGAGGCACCAACCCCTCCCTGCTGGAAGCCATGGCCAGCCGGGCCCTGGTGGCGGCACATGATAACCCGTTTAACCGGGCCATTTTACAGAAAGATGCCTTGTATTTCAGGTCGGCGGCCGAGGTGACCGGCATTATTGAAGGATATTCCAGAGATGGCAGAGAGCGGGTTTTGATAAATAACAATCTGAAAAAGATACAGGAACAGTTTTCATGGGATACCATCATCGAAAAATATGATGATTATATTTTGAATTGCGCACGCAAAAAACATGCATAACGCAGCTGCCTGTACATAACAGCGGGTGCTTGTTGAATTAAAATTTTTTTAACATATCTTTGCCCCTTCCTATACGATTGGTAGTTAGTACCTTAAAAGCCTGATAGTAACATATTCATCTGATTTGCAGCGCAACAAAACAGGTCAGATAGCTGTCAATTGATTTTTTAACCAGAATCAGTTGGAAAATTTTCTTTGATGAAACAGACAAAAGTGGTACAGGAAACACCGGAATTGGACCTGATGGAGCTACTGGCAAAATGCATTTCTTTTTTAAAAAAATATGCGCGCCTGATAGCTGTGTTTTTTATGGCAGGCATTCTTGCAGGTGTTGCCATTTATCAGGTTTTGCCTAAAATATATACCAGTTCCATGATATTGCAACCTGCCTTGCTCACCAATGCCGAGCAAATTAACACCATCAATAGCTGGAATGGTATATTGAAAGAAAGGCAATACGAGGAATTGGCCAGGCGTTTTAACACCAGCCCAACCGTAATTTCGAAAGTAAAATCTATAACAGCTGAAGACGCAGCCAGTCACGGCCCATCCAGCGGCACCAATAACTTTACGGCTTTTTCCGTTCAATTAAAGGTCACCGATCCCTCTGTTTTCCCAACCATTCAAAAAGGCATTTTGTATGCCCTTGAAAACGGGGATTATGTAAGGGAAAAACTGGCAGCACAAAAATCCAATTACAAAGCACTGATACAGGTTACCACCCAGGAGTTAAACAGGCTGGACAGCATGCGATCGGCTATTGAAAGAACCCTGGTGGCACCCCGGCAAGCGACCGGCTCGGTGATCATGGATGTTTCGGACCTTAACAGAACTACAGTAGCCTTACATACCAGACTGCTGCAATTAAAAGACAGTCTGAATTTTGCAGAAGCAGCCCATATACTGCAGCATTTTTATACACCCAACCGGCACAACGAACCTAAACTGTTTAAAATTGTTGGTATGGGTGCTGCTGCCGGACTGATCATTGGCTTTATAGTTGCCTTTTATTTGTTTGTGATGCAGCATATACGGTCCGGCAACCAGGCTTCCGATCAAAGTACTCCTGCTGTTCAACAGGTTACGCCCTCAGGATGGAAGCAACCGCAACCGCATTAACATAATTGTACTTTTCCCGCTTTGCGTTGTACTCATGCCGGACCAATACCGGCATGTTCGCTATTTTATATAACTTGTATGTCTTTAATTGAAAGGCACGATGAAAATATTATTCACTTATCTCAAACCATATAAATGGCTGGTGGTGTTAACCCTTTTCCTGGCTGCTATCAACCAGGGATTTTCATTAATGGACCCCATCATTTTTGGTAGCCTGGTGCGGTTGGCGGGTGATTATATCAGCCACGGGAAAGAAAAATACCCCGACCTGATGAGCTTTCTCACCATCTACGATAAACCTTATTATGGCGTTATCTGGCTGCTGCTGGCTTCCATAAGCGTGGCCATGATAAGCCGTATTGCCAAGAATCTGCAGGATTATTTCCTGCAGGTGATCGTTCAGAAATTTGGCGCCAAAGTATTTACCGACGGGCTGAAACATGCCATGAAACTCCCCTACCAGGAATTTGAAGACCAGCGCAGCGGCGAAACCCTCAGCATACTCACCAAGGTGCGTACCGATACCGAGCGCTTTATCAATTATTTTATCAATGTATTGTTTGGCGTACTGGTAGGCGTGTTGTTCGTTATGATCTACGCCTCTATCTGGATAGACTGGAGGGTGCCGGTAGCTTATCTTATTGGTATTTTCCTGCTTACCTGGATCACCAATGTATTAAGCAAGAAAATAAAAAGCATTCAAAAGAATATTGTATCGCAAACGGCTGCATTGGCCGGCGCCACCACCGAATCGCTACGGAATATTGAGCTGGTGAAAAGCCTGGGACTTACCAACCAGGAAGTAGACAGGCTGAACCGGAATACCTATAAAATACTGGGGCTGGAACTGACCAAGGTGAAAAAAGTACGCAGCATTAGTTTTGTGCAGGGTACTTTTGTAAATACCCTGCGGCAGGTAATCCTGTTTATTCTCATGTGGCTCATCTTCCATGATCAAATGGATGCCGGCCAGTTGGTAACCATGCAAATTTATTCCTTCTTTGTATTTGGACCTTTGCAGGAAATAGGCAATATCATTCTCTCTTACCGCGAAGCCGAAGCTTCGCTGATCAATTTCAATAACCTGATGCAAAAGAAACCGGAAATGCAGCCAGTTCAACCCAAACACCTGGGCGAAATAGAAACACTGGAATTCCAGGGGGTGGGCTTCAAACACCAAACCGCCCAATCCAGGGCTATAGACGATATCAGCTTTTCGGCCAAAGTGGGCGAAACCATTGCCTTTGTGGGACCTTCCGGCTCAGGCAAAACCACGCTCATGAAATTGCTGGTGGGTTTGTACCGGCCGCAACAGGGCAAGATATTGTACAATGGCATAGATGAAACCTCTATCAATTTCGAAGACCTGCGCAACCAGATTGGTTTTGTAACACAGGATACCCAATTGTTCTCAGGCACCATTAAAGAAAACCTCTTGTTCGTAAATCCCGAAGCCAGCGACGATGATTTATTGGAAGTGCTGAAAAAAGCATCCTGTGTGAATTTGCTGGCACGCGCCGAAAAAGGACTGGATACCATGATCGGTGAGGGCGGCCTGAAGTTATCGGGCGGCGAAAAACAGCGCCTGTCTATTGCACGCGCCCTGTTACGCAAACCGCGCCTGTTGATATTCGACGAAGCCACTTCTTCACTCGATTCGCTTACCGAAGAAGAAATTACCAATACCATCAAACAGGTTTCTTCGCAACGCAACCAGATCACCATTTTGATTGCGCACCGCCTGTCGACCATCATGCATGCCGACCGCATTTATGTACTGGAAAAAGGCGATGTGGTGGAAACCGGCGATCATGAGACGCTGATCAACGAAAAAGGCCTGTATTATGCCATGTGGCGCCAGCAGATCGGGGAAAGAAAGAAAACCTTTGCGGCAGCATCTTAGCACTGATACATAAATACATAGGCATGAAGGCATAAGTAAGTTCCTGTAATTCCGGGGGCTCTGATGCCTGTGTGCCTGCTGCCTTCTTAAAAAATCATACCTTTGCGCTCTTTAATAAACAAGTATGTCCGCATCAAAACCGAACATGTTGTGGAGCATTTTATCCATGCGCTGCCCGCGTTGCCGCAAGGGCGCCATGTTCAACAACAACAATCCCTGGAAACTGAAAAAAGTATTTAGCATGCCCGATCGCTGCCCCGAATGCGGGCAGTTGTACGAGTTGGAAGTGGGGTTCTGGTATGGGACCGGTTATGTGAGTTATGCCTTATCCGTAGCCGTATCGGTAACCACCTTTGTAGCCTGGTTTGTGTTGATTGGCATGAGCACAAAAGACAACCGCTTTTTCTGGTGGCTGGGTACCAATATATTTTTATTGATTGCATTGCAGCCCTGGCTTATGCGCATCAGCCGGGTGATATACCTGTATTTTTTTGTAAAGTACGATCCCGATTACGCCCATAAGGTGCACTCTTAATGTTCCATATCACCTGGCTGCTTCCGGCAGCTTAATGAGGTAAAAATCAAAAAAGCCGGGCAACACCCCGGCTCAAAAACTATAGTGATGGGTTAGTAAGATAACCCTACATAAACGTTAAATTGTACTACTTAGTATTATTTCTTTAAAATAACAGTAAACAGGCTGCCCTTACCCGGTTCACTTTCACAACTGATTTTGCCATTCAATTCTTCCACAATCCTTTTTACAATTGAAAGCCCCAGCCCTGTAGAAGATTCACCATCTGTTGGTTGCGATGATATTTTGCTGTACTTCGAGAACAAATAAGGCAGCTCTTCCTTTTCAATACCTACCCCTTCATCGCGTATTTTAATGCTCACGGCATCCTGTTCATCCTGTACGTTCACCCATACATTCCTGCCACGCGGCGTATACTTGATGGCATTCGACAACAGGTTCTCACAAATACGATTTACCAGTTGCCGGTCGCTGAGTATACACAAATGTTTACCCGAATAGTCAACTTGCAGCTTGATATCCTTTTTGGCAGCCACCGGTCTGAAATTCTCCATCACTTCATCCATAAATACCAGCATATCTATAGGCTCCAGTTGTATCTTGTGTTTACCGATATCTGATTTTTCTACATCCAGTATGCGGCGTATCAGTTCCTCGCCGTATAGCCCGGCTTGTAAAATGCGGTTCAATGCTTTTCTTTGCTCGGGTGTAAGCCGGTCCCGGTCGTTCTCCAGTACCTGCCCCCAAATTTGTATGGTGGCAAAGGGGGTGCTCAGGTCGTGTGATACAATACTGATCAGCGAATTCTTTTCATAATTCAGCTCCGACAATTTCTGGTTTTGTTGTATGATGAGTTCATTGGTAGCCTGCAATCTTTTGTTGGCATTTCGCTTCAATACAAAACCAACAGTGATGAGCAAACCAATGATGGCCAGGCCCACGGCTATCAGGGTGATCTCACGTGTTCTGATCATTTCTTTCTCTACTTTTTCCTGCAACAGTTGGTTCTCGGCCTGTCTTTCTTTGGCATGAAATCTTTCCTGCAGGTTGGCTATTGTTCTATAAGTATCGCTGTGCAGTATGGCCGTGTCCAGTGCATACCAGTCCTGCAGGTAGCGATAGGCCAGGTAATAATCGCCGCGGTATTCCGATAACTTGGCCAGTATGGCGTAGCTGTCGGCTTCCTTGCTTTTTGAATTCAGGCGCAGTGCCAGGCGCATGGCTTCATCGGCATAATGCCCCGCCGAATCGAACTGGTGTTTTTCAATATGGGCATCGGCCAGATTCAAATTGGCTACCCATAATCCATCCAGATCGTCGTTTTTCAGGTGTTCTTCCCTGTTATGATGAAAGTAATACAGGGCTTCGTCGTATTTTTTTTCCTTGAAATACAGGTTGCCCATATTGTTGTAGGTGCTGGCGAGGCTCAGGCGGCCACTTTGTTCAAAGGGTTTACCCAGGCGCATAGCCCTGTTGAGATAATAACGGGCGCTGTCGTATTGAAACAATTGCGTATAAATCACCCCCAGGTTATTGTACATATTCACCAGCGAGCCCACCTCGTTGCGGCCTTCGCTGAGGCGCACGCATTGCAGGTAAAATTCCTTGGCTTTCTGGGGTTGTTTGATGGCGGCATAAGCAATGGCCAGATCGCTGAGGGCCGCCAGCTCATATTCACGGGCCTGCAGGCGGCGGGCTGCCTCCAGCGATTGCAGGTACCAGGCTATGGAGTTTTTATAATTATTGTTCAGGTCTTCATAAATGCCCTTCAGTCGTAACGACAGCACCTCGCCCCGGGGGTAACGCAGGCGGGCCGATTCTTTTTCTATGTAATCGGCATAATATTGAATGGAATCGATCTTCTCTTCGGAAAAATCAAGACACCGGTCGTATAATGCCTTCAAACCTGCAGTATCGACCTGTGCAAAACCCTTTGAGTAGCCAATCAGAGCCCAGAAAAGCAGAAAGTATTTCACTATTGTAACTGGATTGGTACAGCAAGTTAGGTAACTTATCGGAGCAATAATACCCAGTTACCATTATTTTGGAATTTTGGTGCCTTATATTATATCCAGTAAGGAGATGGAGGTGTAATGGTTACTCTATAAGCTTGTTTTTGAGGGCGAATTTCACCAGGCCTACGGTATTGTTGACGCCCAGTTTGGCAATCAGGTTTTTACGATGGGTTTCTACCGTGCTCACGCTCAGGAAGAGCTTTTTGGCAATTTCTGAATTGCTATATTCCTTGCAAATAAGGGTGAGTACTTCTATTTCCCGTTTGGAAAGGATCTCGTCTACCTTGCGATCTTCGATGGTGACGGTATTCCTGAAATCCTGGTCGGTATCCAGAATATTGATCTCCCGGCTGAAATATTTTTTACCGCTTTGCACGGTTTCCAGGGCTTTGATTAGTTCCTCGATATTGGTGTTTTTCAACAGGTAACCCTGTATATCGTATTTCAGCAGCTTGTGAATATAGCGCGTGCCACGCATAATGGTGAGATACAATATCTTGATAGAGGGCTGTTTTTCCCTGATCTTTTTCAGCAATTCTTCTTCGCCTATATCGGGTAAATGTACGTCCAGCAGCAGGATATCAATATCTTCATTGGGCAGCTGGTTTAAAAGACTTTCACCGGTTGTTGCGCAGCCAAGTACCTGTACACCAGGCTGCTTGTTGAGTAACAAGACCAACCCTTCGAGGTACAATTCATGATCATCTGTTATAAAAACCTTCAGCATAGTGGTTTGCAGATCGGGCGATTCAGGATTAATTGGTTTAAAGGCTACCGATCAACACAGCAAATTAAAACTATTTACTCTATGATAACAAAAAACGGTTAAGCCAGCTCTCTTTTAAGTGATTACTCTTAGCTACCAAATAACATTCCAGTTTTGTTAGAATAATAAAAAAGCCTCCCGACAGAAGTCGGGAAGCCTCCCTATACGGATTAAATTTTCTACGTCATCTTGTTTTCAACATGGACCTGACCTGCTGGATGGAGCCGTTCTGGAAACGGGCATAATACACGCCCAGGGGCAGACCGTGACCGTCGAATGAAACGGTATAGGTACCGGATGTGTATACTTTATCTGTTAATGTTCTGATCACCCTTCCCATGGTGTCGATCACCTGTACCAGGGTATGACCGCCTTTGGTATTGAAAGTAATAGAGGTACTGTCAACAAAGGGGTTGGGATAGTTCACCACCAGTTGCTGGCCATCTCCCCTGATCACATCTTCCAGGCCGGTGGTTCCGCAGGCTTCGTTCACGCACAAGGGTATATCCTGGAAATTTTTGAGCAGGATGGTCTGCAGGTCAGTATCGTTCACACAAAACCATTGTTTCAGGATCGATGCATATATACTACGGAAATCGTATTGGTAGGGAATATTATCAGCCCCGCGCGAAGAAGTAGGTATGTCGGGATTGGTGCCCACAAATCCCGGACGCACTTTGGCGCCAAAAACAAAAACCGGGGCAGCAGCGCCATGGTCGGTACCCAGGCTGGAGTTGGATTTGATACGGCGGCCAAATTCAGAGAAGGTCATGCCTATTACGCGGTCTTCCACTCCCAGGCCTTTCAAATCGTCCATAAAGCATTTGATAGCGTCAGACACCTTGCGCATGAGATTCGAATGTGTGCCGACGGTGGTATCCAACTGGCTCACCTGGTCGCTGTGGGTATCAAAACCACCGGTGCCCACCATATACACGCGGGTTTTTAATCCGCCGGCAATCAGGCGGGCTACCACGCGTAATTGCTGAGCCAGGTCGTTATTGTCGGGATAAGCGCCCTGCGAAGTGACCTTCTCGGCAGCAGCCCTGATTACCGAGGAATACCTTTCCGTTTGCCCCATAATCATACGCACATATGCCAGTTCCTTGCCCCAGGGCGTATCGGGTACGGGATCCTGCACATCTTCCAGGAAATCGTAAAAGCTTAACGGGTCGCTGATGGTGATGCCCATGGGAATATTGGGTCCCATCAATGCCAGTGATGTCACCGAACCAATCTGGATGGCCAGAGGGTCGGGCATTTGCGTAGTGGGATAGCCCGTTGGGTAGTCGGGAAATTCCACGTTCATGTACCTGCCTATCCAGCCGGTAAGCAGTACCTGGTCGGCATCGGAAGCCGTCATCCAGATATCGGTAGCCCTGAAGTGAGAAAAGTTGGGCGAAGGATAACCCACGGCCTGTATAACAGCCAGCTTATTTTCGTTGTACAGGGTTTGCAAACCGGTCATGGCAGGATGCAAACCTGCTTTGTTATAGCCGTTGAGGCCAAGTACTTTGTTTTGAGGAATGGCTATATTGGCTCGGGCGTTATAATAATTGCTGTAAATTTCAAGCGGAATGACCATGTTCAAACCGTCGTTACCACCATTAAGCTGGATGAGTACCAGTACTTTGTCGGTATCGGCGTTGGCGCCCATGAGGGCACGCACCAGAGGAGATGCCTGGGTAAATGCTTTTACAGAAAATCCGTTCAGGATTGCAGGCAGCGTTACAGATGCAGGTATAGTTTGTTTAAAGAAGTCTCTGCGTTTCATAAGATCGGGAGGTTTGAATGTTATGCTAATTGATACTCGGCCAGGTTCATAAAATATTTATACAACGCCTGCAAACGGGTGGTTACAGTTTGCAAAGCCTCCATATTGTCGGGGGCGCTGATATGCGCATTCCAGGCATTGGTCCAGTAATAATCCTGGGTAAGCCCGCCCAACAATATCTGCGTTTTAATGGTGGCCTTTGTGGTGTCGAGGAAAGGAACCCGGTATAATATGTCCAGCGCGTCGTTGATCAGTGCATTGGGATCGGCCGGGTTGGGCAAGGTTTTGGTAAAGGCAACCGGGTCGATCTTAATCGTAGCGCCATTGCGCGTATACCCGGTACCGATGATCTGGTCGTGAAAACGCTCGCGGCGCGGCATGGTATCGTGGTTCACCCACATTTCATAGAACATGGGCATCTGGTGAAAGGCAGGCCATCCCGAAACGCTCGGCGGATCGCCGGGGTTTTGCTGCATCTGCGTTACTTCGCTGCGTATATAATCCCACATGCCGTATTGCGCCTCGCCATCGGAAGGAAACGTCACGTCGAATTCACGGAATTTGCCAATGGCCAGGTCCAGCGGACTCTTGATAAAACATCCTTGTGTAAGCGGATCGAAGAAATGCTCACTTTTCAGCAGGGCGGCCATAACCGGTTTTATTTCCCAGTTGGCGGCTACCAGTTGCTGGGCCAGCGGCTTTATAACATTCGTAATGGTTTCCGGCGTAATTGTGTAATAACAAAACCATGTGTACAGTTTTTTGACGATGAATTCAGACACCTCGGTGGACTTTTCAAAGATCATATCCAGCAGAGCATCCAGTTCGGCTTCGCCGGTGCTGCCCGCAATGGTTCTTCCACCATAGAACGAAGAAAATGTTTTGGCGCCGGTATCGTGCTTGGAGGCATCGAAATACACCGTTTCATCTTCATCCCTGATACGCCAGCCGGTCAGCACACGGGCCGCAGCCTGTACATCTTCTTCGGTATAATTGGGATTATTCTCTTTACCCAGTGTAAACAACTCCTGTAACTCACGCGCATAGTTTTCATCGGGCGCGGTATTCGTGTTCAACTTACCATTCAGGTAAACCAGCATGGCCTGGTCGATTGTTACAGCGCGTACCAGTGATTTGAAATTACCAAGTGCATTGGTGCGTAACAGGTTATTATGTATATAGGCAAAGCGGCCGTTCTGATAAAAATTAGCTTCGGTTGCAAAATGGTTATGCCAGAACAAGGTCATCTTTTCACGTATCGTTCTGTCCTGGTTCAGCATCTGGCCTATCCACCAGTTTTTCCAGGAAAGGATGCGGTCAGAATTCACCTCCAGATCGCTTGATATGGAGTTTACCCAGGTAGCGCCTGTGGCAATACCATCGTTGGCGCCATAATATTTTAAAGGCGGATCGGGCATGGTAGCAGATACATTCAACAAGACATCAACCGCCTGTGAAGGTGTCATGGATCTGAATGCATCAATGTCTGTTTTTTTTGCGCCGAACATGGTACGTTTCAGCAGGTGTGCTATTTCTTTGGTAGTCCATGGGCCGGTGTAAGGTGTTAATCCGGCGTTGATTTGACGTATGCCTGCATGGGACCTGGGAGAAGATGTGGCTGCTCTTCTTCTTAGCGTGAAGAATTCTCGTCTGTTCATAAGGTGTTGAGTTTGGAAGATAGCTTACAGGTAGTGGCCTTACTTACTACTTCAAACTATCTGTTTATGGCGATGAGTAAACAAAAATGCTGCCACTTGTACAGGTTAGGGGATAACTAAACGACAAAACCGTCAGGGCTGGTTTTGGCCGAACTCAAAAAATGAAATAAAAAAAACCGCCCGTTATATGCGGGCGGCCTGTAAGTAAAATCCGTTCAATATTTTATCAACTAATATTTTCTATAATACCAGCAATACCCTGACCTCCCCCAACGCAGGCAGTAACAATTCCGTATTTTTTATTCAGCCGCTTCATATCATGTGTTATTTGTATAGTGAGTTTGCAACCGGTGCAACCTAAGGGATGCCCCAGTGCAATAGCGCCTCCGTTTATATTTACTATATCGGGATTGATATCCAGCGTACGTATCACGGCAAGAGCCTGCGAGGCAAATGCTTCATTCAATTCAACCAGGTCAACCTGGTTCAGGCTCATGCCTGCCTGCTTTAATACTTTGGGTACGGCGGCCACAGGTCCTATACCCATGATACGCGGATGCACACCGGCCGATGCACAGGCCACCAAACGCGCTATGGGCTTCAGTTGCAGCTCCTTTACCATTCTTTCACTCATTACAATTACAAAAGCAGCGCCATCGGATGTTTGTGATGAATTGCCCGCAGTAACCGTACCACCGGCAGCAAACACGGGTTTCAGCCTGGCCAATGCCTCCATGCTGGTATCGCGGCGCGGACCTTCATCGGTATCCACTACATAGGTTCTTGTTTTCTTTTTATTCTTTTCATCAAGATATACTTCTTCAACAGTGATGGGTAGTATACCATTTTTGAAATAACCGTTTTCAATAGCCCTGATGGCTTTTTGATGTGACTGATAAGAAAAAGCATCCTGGTCTTCGCGGCTTACATGATATTCTTTGGCCACTGCTTCTGCAGTAAGACCCATGCTTAAATAATAATCCGGTTCGTCTTTGGCAATGGAATAAGCCGGTACGGTTTTCCATCCGGCAGTAGGCACCATGCTCATGCTTTCGGTACCGCCGGCAATTATACATTCCGCCTGGCCGGTACGTATTTTGGCCGTGGCAATGGCAATGGTTTCCAGGCCCGACGCACAGTACCGGTTGACGGTCATACCGGGGGTATCGTAACCCAGGGCACGGGCGGCAATAATACGGCCCACCTGTAAACCCTGTTCGGCTTCGGGTACGGCATTGCCCACAATCACATCATCTACCCGGCTGGCATCCAGTTGTGGCACCGAGGCCATTATACCTTTGATGACATCTATGGCCAGGTCGTCGGAACGATAGAACCTGAAACCGCCGCGTTTGGCTTTTGCCACCGCTGTACGATAACCGGCTACGATATAAGCTTCCTGCATGATATATTAGTTTTTTTCGATCAAACATTTGGTTGTTTATGCAACCTTCTATCCAAAGGTAACGAATTTCTCCCAACCTTCCTATGCATGCAAATCCGTAATTAAATATCTTCGCAGCCAATTATGTATACCCTCATCCGCAACCTGCTATTCTGTTTTCCTGCCGAACCGGTACACCATTTTTCCATGAATATCATGAAGCTCGGTTGCCAGGCCGGCTTCGTAAAACAGCTCATCGCCGCCAGCTGCCGTCCTTCCAAAAGCAGTTTATCAAAAGAGGTATTTGGCCTGCGATTCGATAATCCTATTGGACTGGCTGCCGGCTTCGATAAAAATGCGCGCTACCTGAACGAGCTGGAAGCGCTGGGTTTTGGATTCGTGGAAATTGGTACAGTTACGCCCAGGCCGCAGGCAGGTAACGAGGTGCCGCGTTTGTTTCGCCTGCCCAAAGACAAGGCCCTCATCAACCGCATGGGTTTTAATAACGACGGGGTAAGCGCCGTGGCCAAACGTTTAAAAGACTGGAAAGAAAAAAAGTCATCGTTAATAATAGGTGGCAATATTGGCAAGAACAAGGTAACACCCAACGAAGAGGCTTATAAAGATTACGAGATTTGTTTCAGGGAGCTTTTTGACTGGGTAGATTATTTTGTGGTGAATGTAAGCTCGCCCAATACACCCGGCCTGCGCGAACTGCAGGAAAAAGATTCGTTGCGCAAGATACTGTCGCACCTGCAAACCATTAATCGCCGGCAAAACAAACCCAAACCATTGTTATTGAAAATTGCGCCCGATCTTACCTGGAACCAGATAGATGATGTGATAGAACTGGCGCTTGAAATCAAACTCGATGGATTGGTGGCAGCTAATACCACCATCAGCCGCGCCCAACTGAAAACCATACCCGAAGTATTAAAGGTCATTGGTACAGGTGGTTTAAGCGGCGCGCCCTTACGCAAACGCGCTACAGAGGTGGTGCGTTATATTGCGCAAAATACCAGGCAACAAATCCCCATCATAGCATCGGGTGGTGTGTTTACGGCCGCCGATGCCCGGGAAAAGCTCGATGCCGGCGCCTCCCTGGTACAGGTATATACCGGTTTTATTTATGAAGGTCCTTCTATCGTAAAGAAAATATGTAAACAACTGTAACGCGGCATAAATATTTTATGCTTCGAGGTGAAACATTGCGTGTATTTTCCGACCAATTAGCTGATTTACCTCAACCAAACAGTCATGCAAGAACTTATTACTGTAGATGCATTGATTAGCCTGCTGACCCTTACTGTGCTGGAAGTGGTGTTGGGCATAGACAACGTGATATTTGTTTCTATATTAATGGGCCGTCTTGATAAAAAACAACAATTAAAAGCCCGCCGCATATGGATGTTTGGCGGAATTACCGTGCGCATACTGTTGCTGATGGCCATTGGCTGGCTGGTAACCAATGGCAACATGGAATTGATCCCCATTAATATCGGTGATCACCATGTCGGTTTTAACCTGCGCAATGTGATCATGCTGGCTGGCGGCCTCTTTCTTTTATACAAAACCGTAAAGGAAATACATCACAAGCTGGAAGGCGATGAGGAAGAACTGAACGCCCAACCCAAAAAAGACAGTTTTGGCGCAGTGATGTTCCAGATTATTATCATCGATATGGTGTTTTCATTCGATAGCATCATCACAGCCGTAGGCCTGGCGCGTATTGTAACCGTCATGATTGTTGCGGTGATCATTGCCATGATTATTATGTTCTTTTTTTCCGACAAGATTGCGAGCTTCATTCATAAGCATCCTACATTAAAAATGCTGGCCCTGGCGTTTTTATTGATGGTAGGCTTCAGCCTGTTTTTCGAAGGGCTGGAACCCCTGCACGGAAGCCATATCGATAAGGGCTATATCTATTTCGCCATGGCATTCTCGTTTGGTGTGGAGTTGTTGAATATGTGGATGAGAAGGAAGCAAAGAAAGCCCGTTGAACTAAAGGAGCCTATCATAAAAAAAGAAGGTATAGAGTAAGCACCCTATGCCTCTATTGAGCCTGGGTTAACATGACGGCCGCTGCTACGCCTGCCGTCTCCGCTCTTAACCGGGTTTCGCCGAGGCTCACCGGTATAAAATAATGTTCGGCCGCAAAAGCTATTTCTTCGGAAGAAAAATCGCCTTCCGGGCCTATCAATATCAGCTGCGATGGCAGGGATGTATTGATAAGACTGTTTAAATGCTTTTTATTGCCTTCGGCGCAATGCGCTATGAATTTCTGCGTGTAGTCGATCATATCGTGCTGCTTCAACAACAATCCCAAACCAACAGGCTGGTGCAGTGCCGGCATCCACAGCTGCTGGCTTTGCAGCATGGCGCTTACCACGATGGCCTGCATACGGTCGTACCGGAGATGCTGTTTTTCGGTACGGTCGCATATAGTGGGTATAATGCGGCGTATGCCCAGTTCCGTAGCTTTTTCCAGGAACCATTCAAAGCGGCTGGTATTTTTAAGCAGGGAAATGGCAATACAGGTTTCCCGACCTGTGCGTGATACAAAGTCTTCCTGTAATACCTGTACTTCGCAATGCTTTTTATGATCGTTCACAATTTCGGTAAGCCATAAATGCCCCTGGCCATTGGTCAGTTGCAGCTTCTGGCCTTTTTTCATGCGCAGTACATTCACCACATGTTTGGAGGTATCTTCATCCAGCGTAATGGTTGTTTGTCCTGCATCAGCATCGGCTGTATAAAAAAGCGGCAGATTCATGTTACTATTAAATGTCAAATATCCAATGATGAATATCGAAATGAAAGCACTTCAATATTCAATATTCATCATTGGATATTCAATATTTTAAAATGGCGCTTCCTCGTCATCGCCAAAGGGCATATCGTTCATCTTGCTGCCTGCCTGTATGTATAACCTGGCGCCATCGCCACCGGCCCCTTCGGTGGGCACGGGTTTCCAGCTTCCTCCTCCACCCATCAGTCCGCCAAAATCGTCCTCGCCATACTCCACGAATTTCTGGATGTGCAGCAGGGCCTTCAGCTTCACGGTTTCCAGCGAACCGTTACGGTGTTTGGCTATACGTACATGGGTTTCACCCTTATTACTTTCGCCCATTTCGTTGGCAGTAATATTGTAATACTCAGGGCGGTACAGGAACATCACCATATCCGCATCCTGTTCAATGGCGCCCGACTCACGAAGGTCACTCAGCTGCGGTATCTTTTCGCCGTCCTTACGCGATTCCACCGCACGGCTTAACTGCGAGAGGGCGATGATGGGCACCGACAATTCCTTGGCCAGCTGTTTCAGGTTACGGGATATCTGGCTGATCTCCTGTTCGCGGTTGGTTTGTTTGTTGCCGCCACCGCCGCTCATGAGCTGCAGGTAGTCTATGATGATGAGACCTATATCGTGTTTGTTCTTCAAACGGCGGCATTTGGCACGCAGTTCAAAGATGTTAAGAGCGGCTGTATCGTCGATAAAGATGGGCGCCTGCGCCAGTTTTTGAATACCCTTGGCATACAACTGCTTCATTTCATGGTCCTCCATTTTGCCGCGGGCAATTTTTTCCAGCCATATTTCGCTTTCGGCGCTCAGGATACGCTGAACCAGCTGCGCCGCACTCATTTCCAGGCTGAAGAATACGATGGGTGTGGGTTTTACCGTGTTGAGGGCCGCGTTGCGCGCCAGGTTCAGCGCAAAGGCGGTTTTACCTACCGCGGGACGGGCGGCCAGGATGATGAGGTCGGTATTCTGCCATCCATAGGTCACTTTATCCAGCGAGGGGAAGCCACTGGGCACTCCGGTAATATCTTCGGTACGGTGGCGCATGTCTTCAATACGCTGTACCGTTTGCACCAGCACGGTATCGATGCTATCGAAATTCTTGCGCAGGTGGTTATTGGTGATCTCGAATAATTTGCTTTCCGCTTCGTCCAGCAAATCGAACACATCGGCGCTGTCTTCATAGGCATCGCTGATGATTTCGCCGCTGATGCGGATCAGTTCACGCTGAATGAATTTCTGGAGAATGATGCGGGAATGCGCTTCGATATTGGCGGCGCTCACCACGCTGTTGGTAAGCCGGGTTACATAATAGGGGCCACCCACCATTTCCAGTTCTTCCCGGCTGCGCAGCTCTTCCACCACCGTGAGGATATCGATGGGCTGGTTTTTTTGCTGCAGTGCCTGCATGGCCCTGTAAATACGCTGGTGCGATTCAACATAAAAACATTCAGGTTTCAGGATCTCTACTACGGTGTCGAAGGCGGTTTTTTCAAGCATAATGGCGCCCAGTACGGCTTCTTCCAGGTCTTTAGCCTGGGGTGGAACCTTGCCGTACACCATGGTGCTCATATCAATCGAACTACGGCGTCTTTGCCCCCCTTTACGGTCTTTGTTTAAATTAGTTAACTCCATGTGTTAGCGACTACAAATAATTTAACCATTGGTTTCATAAAGTTTTTCATCAGATCATGCTACAAATCTTCCTCGGTAGTGGAGGCGGCGGGGCCGTCACTACATTGGATAGAGCCAACCAATGACGCTGAGGGTTAGTTACCAGATGATGTTACGTAAATGTTACTGCTCAGTTAACGGAATGTTACCCACGAGGTCAGGACGGCGAATATATACGACACTCAGCCCCCGAAAAACAATTTTAGCATTCTATATTTAACCACAACAATTCACATTTTAATCCACGAAAATACCGGGCTTATCCACAAAGATACCACCACCTATTAACAATTTACAAAAGTTTGGCACCCAATCGCAAAGGAAATACACACAGCCTGTGCGAAAGAAAAATGGTCGGAATATTTGGTAAAAAGCACGTGAAAATAAGATATAAGCGGGATGGGGATTTCCGAAGAAAGTCGGGTGAAAACCCCGATGAACAGGGCGTTTGGGTGGCGGTGGATGGCTGTAAGTCCCTGTTTTCGGTTCTTTCAGCACCCGGTTATGGCTGAATTCCGCCATTGGTAAGCATTTCACGGTTTATTTTAAACCAATGGCACAAATTTGGCGTATGTATAAGTAAGCGGAAGTTTTTATATAAATCGTCAAACAAAAACCCGGATAAAGGTTAAATAATGTAAACGGACTGCCGTAAATTAGATTCTTTAATTTTAAGACTTAACATGCGCGTATACCAGCTCAGGCACTATGAAGT
>Ga0065721_10048857_pt1 | contig 69880 bp, 72 predicted proteins | sample Mesricmetagenome_FD_59108 | JGI IMG/M metagenome (GOLD analysis project Ga0065721, IMG submission 59108) | Mesophilic microbial community from rice straw/compost enrichment Sample: eDNA_1 v2 (version 2) | ecosystem: Engineered > Solid waste > Grass > Composting > Bioreactor | place: USA: Davis... | reverse complement strand
CCCGCCGCTCCCGCAGCGGCGGCAGGCGGACTGTGACGACGTTCAGCCGGTAGACCAGGTCCTCACGGAAAGCGCCCTTGCCGGCGAGTTCGGCGAGGTCCGCCTTCGTGGCCGCGACGACACGGATGTCGACCGGGATCTCCTTGTTCGACCCGAGGCGCTCGATGGTCCTTTCCTGCAGCACCCGCAGCAGGCGGATCTGCGCCGTCATGGGCATGGACTCGATCTCGTCGAGGAAGAGCGTGCCGCCGCTCGCATGCTCGATCTTGCCGATCCGCCGCTCGCGGGCGCCCGTGAAGGCGCCGGGCTCGTGGCCGAACAACTCGCTCTCGATCATGGTCTCGGGCATGGCGCCGCAATTGACGGCCACGAACCTCCCCTTGCGGCGGGGCCCGAAATCGTGGAGCGCACGGGCCGCGACTTCCTTGCCGGTGCCCGTCTCCCCGAGGAGAAGCACATCGGTCTCGGCCTCCGCAAGCGTCCGCAGGTTCCGCCGCAGGCGCTCGATGGTGGCGGAGCGGCCCACGAGCCGGCTCGCGAAGGGATCCTGGTCGGCAGAGCCCGCCTTGAGAGCCCGGTTCTCCAGGATGAGGCTGCGATGCGCGAAGGCCCGCCGGACGGTCTCGACGAGCCGGACGGGATCCGCCGGCTTTTCGAGAAAGTCCCAGGCGCCTGCGCGCACGGCCTTGATGGCCATTGGCACATCGCCGTGACCCGTCACGAGGATGACCGGGATCTCGGGATCGACCGCCCGGACGGCCTCGAGGAAATCGAAGCCGTCCCTCCCGGGCATGCGCACGTCGCTCACGACGACGGCCGGAAGATCGGGCGATAGGACACTCAGCCCGGCCTCGGCGGACGCGAAAGCCGTCACGTCGAAGCCATCGAGCTCCAGCGTCTGCCGATAGGCGTCGCGCACCTCCGCGTCGTCGTCGACGAGGATCACTCGGGGCTGGAGGCTCATGACAGATCCGCCGCCGTCAGTTCGATCACGAAGGTCGTCCCGTCTCGTCCGGTCTTCGCCAAAATCAAATCCCCTCCGAAGTCCTTCGCGATGTTGTATGACATGGACAGGCCGAGGCCGAGGCCGAGGCCCGCTGGCTTCGTCGTGAAGAACGGGTCGAAGATCGCGCCCCGGTGGCGCTCCTCGATGCCCAGCCCGTTATCCGCAACCGCCAGGCTGACCCGGCGTCCCGTCGTTCGCGCAGTGATCTCGATGCGTCTCTCCTTACACCCGTCGAGGGCGTCGAGCGCGTTCGACAGAAGATTGACCACGACCTGCTCCAGCCTGACCTCCTCGGCCCGCACCGCGAGGGGCGCCTCCGGAAAGCTCACGCGCACCTCGACCCTTTCCTCCGCGAGGCGCTGCTCGAACAGAGTCAGGGCGCCCTCGACGGTGGCGCGCAGGTCGACCGTGTCGAGGGCATCTGCCGGGCGGCGGGCGAACCGCTTGAGGTGCCTGATCAGCTCGGCCATCCGGGTCGTCAGTTGCTGGATGCGGTCGAGACTCGTCCTGGCGTCACCCATCCGGCCGCGTTCGAGCAGGACGGCTCCGTTATGGGCATGGGAGCGGATCGCCGCGAGGGGCTGATTGAGCTCGTGGCTGATCCCGGCCGCCATCTGCCCGAGGGCCGCTAGCTTGGCGGCCTGCACCAGATCGTCCCGGGTCTGCCGGAACACCGTCAGCGCCCGCGCCAGGTCCCCGAGCTCGTCGTCTGTCGGCGGCGGAAGGGCCGGCATGGACGGGCCGCTCGCGATCGTCGTCGCCGCCAGGGTCAGCCCCTGGAGACGCACCACGAGGCCGCGCCGGACATAGAACCAGCCGACCAGGATGGTGATCCCCAAGGACGCGACCGCGATGGCGAAGAGGAGGTTGCGGCCGACCACGATGGCATTGGCGGAGCGCTCCGCCGCCCGCCGCGCGATGGCCTCCGTCCGGCTGACCTCCTGGGAGATCAGCGCACCGAGCTGAGTGACGAGCCGCCTGTTGTCTACAAGGAGGCCCTGTGCCTGGGCGATGGCTTCGAGTTCCGCCCGCTTCACGGCCGCAAGCCCGGTCTTCGGATCCGAGACCGCCAGCAGGCGCGCGGCGATCTGGCTGATCGTAATCGTGTCGGTCCAGCTGGCGAGTGCCTTCGTCTCGACGTCAAGCTGGTCCGCCATCTCGCCGATGAAATTGCTCGTTTCCTGAAGATCCTCGATGGTCGGGACCGTCGCGAGCCGCCCCAGCAGGCCCACGATGAGGTTGGCCTGGGCGTTGATGGCCAAAAGAGCCTCGCTCTTGCGGCTTTCCTCCCGCAAGGTCCGGCGCCCGGCCTCGGCGGCCTCGCCCGGTGCGACGCGGCCGATCGCCGATTCGATGTTGAAGCGCGCATCGTCGATGAGGGGATCGACCTCCTCGATCAGGTCGGCCTGGAGCCACCGCAGCTCCTCGCTGATCTCCCGCGAACGCTCGTGCAGGGGGAAGCGCCTGTCCGCGACCTGGTCGATGGCGTCGAGGTTGGTCTTGATCGCCTCCGTCACGGCGAGCAGCTCGGGCGACAGCGACCCGTTGTCGTTCCGCTCGTTGAGGACGGACCGGAGAGCCGTGAGGCGCTCGACGAGAGTCCCGCGGATGCGGTTATAGGCCTCCTGCCGCTCGGCGACCGCGAGGTCCGGCGTGCTCGCGATCACGTTGGCGCCCGCCTCCGCGAGGCGCGCCGAGAAGGACAGGGCCGGCAGGTGGGCCTTCGCGACGGAGTTCAGCTCCTCGCTGAGCCGGGCATAGGACAGCCACCCCACGATGCAGGCGCCGACCGCAAGCCCGCCCACGCCCAGAAACGCGACCGTGAGACGTCCCCCGATGCCCAGTCTCCTGCGATGGATCATGGCCGGCCGGCCTCCGGGAGGCGCTTCGCCTGCTCGCCGGTCGCTTCCAGCCTGAGAGCGGCTTCGGACAGGGCCTTCGCGGCCCGCCGCATATTCTCCTCGATCCCCTCCTTGATCCGGGTCTCGAGCTGGATCTGGGGCTCCGGCCTCGGCAGGCCCCGCGGCACCCTGATCAGGCCCTTCCAGCGCTCCCGATCCATGGCCTCGTCCCACCCGAGGGGCGGACGCGTCAGGGCAGCCCGGGCTTCGCTCACCAGACGGGCGGCCTGCGTGTCGGCCCGCTCGGTCAGGGCGGTTTCCAGCGCCCGGACCGAGCGCCACAGCCGCCCGAGCTCGGCCCTCCGGAAGGTGATCGCCTCATCGAAGATGATGTTCACGAGTTCGTAGCGCGCGGCCGAGAGGCTCGCGTCGAACAGGCTCCTGGCGAAAAGCCCGTCGCGGGCGAAGGGCCGGTCCTCCGCCGCCTCGTCGGCCGGATAGGCGACGGGCGAGATCGGCAGCCGGGCGACGGCCGGATCGAGCAGGAGGGCCTGCCCCTCGGGCGACAGCACGAAATCGACGAAGCGTTCGGCCCCCTCGCGATTCTCCGCATCGGCCGGGATTGCGATGCTCGCGGGCACGAACAAAGTCTCCTCGGGAAGGATAAACCGGGTCGATCCCGCAGGACCGCTCTCCGGATTGGCCAGGAAATCGATCGAGGGGCCGATGCCGAAGCGGCCGCGCGCCACCCCTGCCGACACGCCGAAGCTGCGGGCCGTCACGGTGGCCAGATTGCCGCCGATCTCGGACCAGATGCCCCAGCCGCGCTCCCACCCGTAAACCTGGAGAATGGCCTCGACCATGAGGTGCATGGTGCCGGACCGGGACGGGGAGCTGATGCCGATATGCCCTGCATAGATCGGCGCCGTCAGGTCGCTCCACCCCTTCGGGACCGGCAGTCCCTTCTCGTCGAGGTAATGCGGGTTGTAGACGAAACCGTAGCCCGAGAGCGCGAAGCCGAGATAGGTCAGGTCCGGATCATTCACCGGATAGCCGGCGATGAAGTCCGGCGCGCCGGTCGGGCGGGGTTTCAGCCGCGCCAGGCGCCCGGCGCTCTTCAGGATCTCGAAGGCGTCCGGCGCCGAGGCCCAGAAGACGTCCGCCCTGTGCCTTTCGCCGAGGATGTCGGCGACCGCAGCCGTGGTCTTGCGCTGCACGAATTCGAGCGCGGTCCCCGGATGGCTCCGTCCGAAGGCGGCCCGGAACGGCTCCAGGAACTGGGGCGGGAAGGAGGTCAGGATCCGCACGGGACGCACCTGCTCGCTCGCTCCGGCCGGCAAGGCCGACAGAGGCAGCAGAGACAGGATGGCCGCGCATGCGGCGGCGAAGATGCGGAACATGGATGTGCCCGGAAGCCGATTCTGAGCCGCATCATAGGCTGTGGAGGAGCCGGCAGTTCAAGCTCCATTTCGTTCCGGCACGGCAGGCCCCTCGCGACAGCAACGGGTTTGCGAGGACCTGCGGAAGAATGGTGCGGCCGACTGTTATCCACCGTTTAAGAGCGGCCGCGGTGGAACTGACCTCGATGCCCGGCGGTTGAGAGTCGGAACTTGGTGATTGTTCCTCCCTCTGGAACCTGCTCCCTCCCTCGGAGGGAGCTTTTTTATGGCCCGCGCCCCGCCCCCCGAACGAAAAAGGCCGCGCCGGTCTTTCGACTCTGTGCGCGGCCCTCTGGACAAGCCTGCCCCCCAGGCCGTCTCGAAAGCGGATAGCTGATTTGCCGGGGCGTTCGCAATGCGACTGAAAACGTCAGGCACATCATGCCGCAGGATTTTTCTCTGCCGGCCGGAACCAAGTCCGGCCTTACGCGTTATGAGGCTTCCGGCCCTACGCCCCCCATGGGCTGGTCCACTTCGGGCGCCCTTCACGGGCGCCCTTTTTCTTGCATGTCTCAGCTTTGGAGCAAGCTTAGCCTGAGCCATAGGAGCACATTGAAATCGGGCAAACCATAGCGCTATGAAGAGCACTATTTTTAGTGCTGATTTTCAGCCAAGATGATATTATATCGGCCAGGAGATGAGGAGAATCTCGATGCAGCGCGTGGAAGCGGAGATCGCCGTCAGCGTCTCGGACCTCAAAAAGAATCCGACGGCCATCATCCATGAGGCCAGCGGAGCTCCGGTCGCAGTCCTGAACCACAACCGGGTCATGGCCTACATGGTGCCGGCGGAGACCTTCGAAGCGATGCTGGACCGCCTGGACGATATCAGGCTGGCAGAGATTATTGAACAACGTTCCGGCGAGACGCCCATCCCCGTCGATCTCGATGACCTATAGACTGGAATTCCTGCCTTCGGCCCTGAAGGAATGGAACAAACTCGGTGCCACGCTGCGCACGCAGTTCAAGAAGAAGCTCGCGGAACGACTGACCGGACCTCGCGTTCCCGGCGATGCGCTGCACGGCATGCCTGACCATTACAAGATCAAGCTGCGGTCAGCAGGATACCGTCTCGTCTACCGGGTCAACGACAATACCGTGACGGTTCTCGTTGTTACGGTCGGCAAGCGTGAAGGTTCCAAAGCCTACAAAATGGCGCAGACACGCCGGTAATCGCCTCACTCCCGACCCAGACAGAGTTCAGACCGGACATTGCTGAACCGCGCATCTGTCTCAAGAATATGGCTCCAGGCGCCCTTGACCATCCCCATAACGAAATGCCCCGCTTTCGCGGGGCACCGTCATCCGATGACTTATTGTCGGCGTGTTACTTCGCCGGCACGGATTCCCTGACAGGATCCGCCTTTTCGGCGGCCTTGCCGGCATCCTGACGAAGCTTGTCGACGGTCTCGGCGCGCTTCGCCTCGGCTTCCTTCCGACGGTCGGCCTCGGCTTTGGCCTGAGCGTCGGACACGGACGATTGGCGATAATAGCACATGATGGCCTCCCTTCATGGGACACCAGGGCAACGCAACGGGAGAACCGGGGTTCCGGCTGGAATCCGCGACCGAATGCGGCCCGTCAGCCCCGCCTGCGCCGCGCCGGAGCGCTGCCGCCGAGGCCGACCTCGATCTCGAAGGTGCTCGCGTCCATGGCCGGGACCACGATACCCTCCTCGACAACCGCGAAGGTGCCCTGAGTGTCGCCGGCGGGAATCGCCACGCTCGTGCGCCTGGACAGGTTCGCGATGACCCTGGAGCCGTTCTTCACGACGATCTGGACCGGAACGTCGTAGCGGCCCGGCGCGCCGCCCGCTCCGAGAAGGGCGCGGCCTTCGACACCGACCTTCACGACAGTCGAGCCGTCCGGCTGGCCGGCGCATTCGCGGGCAAGGTTGCTGATGGCGATCTGGCTGCGCAGGCTGCCCTGGTCCCCCACATGGCCGCCCGAGAAGGCCTGGATCGCGGAGCCCCCCTCCATGACGTTGACCGGGGGACAATAGACGTCCTCGACGGCCTTCCGTTGGGGCGGCGGCACCGAGGGGCCGGCGAGCATGACCATGTTGCCCAGCGTCGAGCCGCCTTCTCCCGGCGCTCCGCAGCCACCCAGGGCCACAAGGCCCATCGCCGCCAGGGCAAAGCCCGCCTTCGCGCTCCATCCGCTCATGATGTACCCCCAACGTCTTAAAACTGGCCGCTCTTTAAGGCAGCGCGTCGAATCCGGCCGCGAACCCGTTCAGCGACACCGGGATGCCGATCCCCTCCTCGGGCGTCTGGAACACGATGAAGGTGGCCGTCTGGCCGGTCTTCATCTGGTTCACGAGGTTGTCCTCCATGACCACCTCGGCGACGCATCCCGTAGACAGGCAGCGCACGAAGCCGGCGCGGCCGATGTCGGTCTGGTCGATCTTGAGGCCCAGGCCGGAAGGAAGCAGAATACCCAGCGGCGCCACGACGCGAAGCAGGCGGCTCTTCCCGTCGGCGGTTTTCAACACAATAATCACCAGGGTAACGTTGGGGCGATCCTCGGCCGCCACGTTCTGCACGAGGGCGCATTGCTCGCTCGTGGCCCCGGCCGGGGTCTCGCAGCGCATCTGCCAGTCGCCGTACGTGTTCTTGACCATGCCCTGGGCCTGGGCGCCACCGGCATAAGCCAGGCCGCACAGTCCAAGCACAGCGACCGCCGCGCGGCCAACCCAACGAGACATGCTCACAGGCACCTCCGTCCTCGATTCCATCGTGCAAAGGGCGGCCGGGCCGCGCCAATTCGTTAAGGCCCGTTGGGACCATGCCGAGGGCCGGAATGTCAAGCGAGAGGGAGCCCCGGCAGGCGATATTGAGCGCCAACGGGCCCTTTGGCGGTTATGACGCACAAATTGCGACGCTTGCACCGTTGCACTCCCGTCCATCCTGTGGTCATAGACGCTGATCAAGGGTGATGGCGCAGGCCGGGCACCGCATTTTGCACGTCCACGTCTTCCCCGATCCTACTCGTGGCCATACCGGCCACCCTATCTTAGGAGCTTTGGAACACCGATGCGGATCGAGACCTCAAGACTTCGATCGGTGACTGCCCTTTCCACGGCGGCGGTCGCACTTGTGTTGGGCATAAGTGAGGCAGCCGCAGGCACCGGCGCCCCTTCCCCTTGGGAAATGAGCATGCAGGGCATGGTGACGGAAGTGGGACGCGACCTGTCCAACTTCCATACCTACCTGGTCTGGCTCATCGCCGCGATCTGCCTCTTCGTGCTGGCGCTGCTCATCATCGTCGTGGCCCGCTTCAACGAGCGGTCGAACCCGGTCCCGTCGCGGACGACGCACAACACGCTGCTCGAGGTGGCCTGGACGATCGTTCCCGTTCTGATCCTCGTGGCGATTGCCATTCCGTCCTTCCGGCTCCTGCGTCAGCAGCTCGTGGTGCCTCAGGCCGACATGGTCGTGAAGGCCACCGGCTACGCCTGGTACTGGGGCTATGAATACCCGGCCGACCAGGGCGGCGGCTTCAAGTTCGATTCGAACATGATCACCGAAGCCAAGGACCTGAAGCCCGACCAGCCCCGCCTGCTCGGCGCCGACAACCCGCTGGTGGTTCCGGTCGGCAAGGTCGTGAAGGTCCAGGTCACGGCCGCCGACGTGCTCCACTCCTTCGCCATGCCGTCCTTCGGCGTGAAGGTCGACGCGGTCCCAGGCCGCCTGAACGAGACCTGGTTCAGGGCCGAGAAGGAAGGCGTCTATTTCGGCCAGTGCTCGGAACTCTGCGGCAACGGCCACCCCTACATGCCGATCGAAATCCGCGTCGTGAGCGAGCAGCAATATGCCGCCTGGCTCGCCGAGGCGAAGCAGAAGTATGCTTCCGTCGACGGCTCCGGCACGCTCAAGCTTGCGAACGCACAGTAACTTAGCAGGACCACAGAGGTCTCATCATGGCACATTCAGCTGATGCCGCTCACGCGGATCACCACGATCACCCGACCTTCTGGCGCCGGTGGTTCTATTCCACGAACCACAAGGACATCGGCACGCTCTACATGCTGTTCGGCTTCACGGCCGGCCTGGTCGGCGCCGCTTTGTCCATCGGCATGCGGCTCGAACTCCAGGAGCCGGGCCTGCAGTTCTTCTCCAATCCCCAGGCCTTCAACGTCTTCGTGACGGGCCATGGCCTCATCATGGTGTTCTTCATGGTGATGCCGACCCTGATCGGCGGGTTCGGCAACTGGTTCGTGCCGCTGATGATCGGCGCGCCGGACATGGCCTTCCCGCGCATGAACAACATTTCGTACTGGCTCACGGTCGCGGGCTTCGGCCTGCTGGTCTGCTCCCTCTTCGTCGAGGGTGCGCCGGGCTCCAACGGCTTCGGCGGCGGCTGGACCGTCTATCCGCCTCTCGCGACGGCCGGCCACCCCGGTCCGGCGCTCGATTTCGGCATCCTGGCGCTTCACCTCGCCGGCGCCGGCTCGATCCTGGGCGCGATCAACTTCATCACGACCATCCTGAACATGCGCGCTCCCGGCATGACGCTGCACAAGATGCCGCTCTTCGCCTGGGCCATGCTGGTCACCGCCTTCCTGCTCCTGATGACGCTACCGGTTCTGGCCGGCGCCATCACGATGCTGCTGACGGACCGTAACTTCGGCACGACCTTCTTCGATCCGGCCGGCGGCGGCGATCCGATCCTGTACCAGCACCTGTTCTGGTTCTTCGGCCACCCCGAAGTGTACATCATGATCCTGCCGGCCTTCGGCATCATCAGCCACATCGTCTCGACCTTCTCGCGCAAGCCGATCTTCGGCTATCTCGGCATGGCCTACGCCATGGCAGCGATCGGCGTGGTCGGCAGCGTGGTGTGGGCGCACCACATGTTCACGGTCGGCCTCTCGCTCCAGACCCAGGCCTATTTCGTGTTCGCCACCATGGTGATCGCGGTGCCGACGGGCGTGAAGGTGTTCTCGTGGATCGCCACCATGTGGGGCGGCTCGCTCCGCTTCACGGCCCCGATGTACTGGGCCATCGGCTTCATCTTCGTGTTCACCGTGGGTGGCGTCACCGGCGTCGTCCTGGCGAACGCCCCGGTCGACCGGTACATGCACGACACCTACTACGTGGTGGCCCACTTCCACTACGTGCTGTCGCTCGGCGCCGTGTTCGGCATCTTCGCGGGCATCTACTACTGGTTCCCGAAGATCACCGGCTACATCATGCCGGAGTGGATCGGTAAGACGCACTTCTGGATCGCCTTCATCGGCGCCAACGTGCTGTTCTTCCCGCAGCACTTCCTGGGCCTCTCGGGCATGCCGCGCCGCTATGCGGATTATCCGGACGCCTTCGCGGGCTGGAATCTGGTCTCGTCCATCGGCGCCTACATCTTCGCGGCCGGCCTCCTCTTCTTCATGTTCGGCGTGATCTACGCCCTCGTGCGCAAGGAGAAGGCTGCCGGGAACCCGTGGGGCGAAGGCGCCACGACCCTGGAATGGACCCTGTCCTCCCCGCCGCCCTTCCACCAGTTCAACGAACTGCCGCGCATCGCGGATACGGGCCACTAAGAATCCGAGCCGGGCGGCATCCGCCGCCCGCTCCTCCCCCGAGGGCTTGGACCCAAGCCTTCCGGCGAGGAGTCGACATCGAAAGACCCTGGGCAAGGGCCCTGGGAATTTGGAAGTTCACCGTCATGAGCACTGTAACGAATAGCCTGACCGATGCTCGCCGCGAGAGCCTCGTCACCGCAGGGATCTCGCAGGGCGACGTGTCCGATTTCTTCGCGCTCCTGAAGCCGCGCGTCATGTTCCTGGTCGTGTTCACGGCCCTGGTCGGCATGGTCGTCGTGCATCCGGACGTGCATCCCGTCGTGGCCTTCGCGTCGCTCCTCATGATCGCCATCGGGGCGGGCGCCTCCGGCTGCCTCAACATGTGGTGGGATGCGGATATCGACGCCGTCATGACCCGGACCCGCAAGCGCCCGATCCCGGCCGGAAAGATCCAGCCCGGCGAGGCGCTGGCCTTCGGCATGTTTCTGTCGGTAGGCTCGGTGATCATGCTCGGCCTCGTGAGCAACGTGCTCGCGGCCGGCCTTCTCGCCTTCACGATCTTCTTCTACGCCGTGATCTATTCCATGTGGCTGAAGCGCTCGACGCCGCAGAACATCGTCATCGGCGGTGCGGCCGGTGCCCTCCCGCCGGTCGTCGCCCAGGCGGCGGTGACCGGACATGTGGGCTGGGAGAGCATCATCCTCTTCGCCATCATCTTCATCTGGACCCCTCCCCATTTCTGGGCGCTCGCCCTCGTCAAGTCGGGAGACTACGAGCGCGCCGGCATCCCGATGATGCCGAACGTGGCCGGCCCCGATTCGACCCGCCGCCAGATCCTCGCCTATACGCTCGTCCTGGCGCCCCTGGGCCTCGCTCCCGTCGTCCTCGGCTTCGGAGGCCTCGCCTATGCGATCGTCGCCACGCTCGGCGGTCTCGGCATGCTCGCGCTGGCGGTCCAGGTCTTCCGCCTGCGGCAGGGCGAGCCTGCCATGCGCGTGGCTCAGCAGCTCTTCGCCTTCTCGATTCTCTACCTGTTCCTGCTCTTCGCGACGCTGCTGGCGGAGCACGGGCTCGGCTTCTTCCGGCCGGTTTTCGGATAACGCCATGGCAGAGCTCCCTCCCCGCCGCCTGACCCCTGAAGAGCTGAAGCGCCGTCGCAAGCGCTCGGTCGCCATTGGTCTGGCGCTCGCGGCCTTCGTCCTGCTGGTCTACGTAGTCACCTTCGCCAAGCTCGGCGTCGGCGTCCTGCAGCGCCCTTTGTAAAGGGAGGAGGAAACGATGAGCGAAGCCCCCCATGTCCAGCGCAACATCCGCCGCACGCTCCTCACGTGCGTGGGCGCTGCGGTTGGCATGATTGGACTGGCCTACGCCTCGGTGCCGCTCTACGACCTGTTCTGCAAGGCCACCGGCTATGACGGCACGCCGAGCGTGCGCACGGCGAACGATTCGACCGTGCTGGATCGTGAGATCTCCGTCCGGTTCGATTCCAACGTCGCCCCGGGCCTGAACTGGCGCTTCTCGCCGGAGACCCCCGAGATCAAGGTGAAGCTCGGCGAGACCACCACGGTCCTCTACAAGGTCACCAATGCCGGCGATAAGCCGACGACGGGCATCGCCACCTACAATGTCCAGCCGGACCAGGCAGGCACCTATTTCTCGAAGCTCGAATGCTTCTGCTTCACCGAGCAGACCCTGCAGCCGGGCGAGACCATCGAGTCGGCTGTGGTCTTCTATGTCGATCCCCGCCTCGTCGAGGATTCCGACGTAAAGGACCTCAGCTCCCTTACCCTCTCCTACACCTATTTCCCGTCCAAGGCGGGCAAGCCGGTGGTGGAGGCCGCAACTTCATCCCAGAAACCCATCGTTCAATAAGAGACGTGACAAGCTGGACGGAAACGTCTTAAAGCGAGACACCTTCGAGGCACGGAGACGATACGAATGGCCGAGGCCCACGCCAAACATCACGATTACCACCTTGTCGACCCGAGCCCGTGGCCGCTCGTCGGCGCGTTCAGCGCCTTCGTGATGGCGTCCGGCTTCGTGACCTGGTGGAAGGAAGTCCCGGTCGCCGGCATGCATATCGGCGCCTACATCTTCGGGGCCGGCATCATCGGCGTCATCTACACCATGATCAGCTGGTGGTCGGACGTGATCCGCGAGGCCAATGACGGCCATTCCCATACCCGGGTCGTCCAGCTCCATCATCGCTACGGCATGATGATGTTCATCGCCTCCGAGGTGATGTTCTTCGTCGCCTGGTTCTGGGCCTATTTCGACGTCGCCCTCTATCCCAATGAGGCGATTCAGTACGCCCGCACCGAGGCGCTCGGCGGCGTCTGGCCCCCCAAGGGCATCGAGACCTTCGATCCCTGGCACCTGCCGCTCCTGAACACCCTCATCCTGCTCACCTCGGGCACCACCGTGACCTGGGCGCACTATGCGCTCCTGCAGAACGACCGGAAGGGCCTGAAGGCCGGCCTGTGGATGACCGTGATCCTCGGCCTGATCTTCAGCTGCGTTCAGGCCTACGAGTACAGCCACGCCACCTTCGGCTTCAAAGGCAACATCTACGGTGCCACCTTCTTCATGGCGACGGGCTTCCACGGCTTCCACGTGATCATCGGCACGATTTTCCTGGCCGTCTGCCTCCTGCGCACCTATCGCGGCGAGTTCACGCCCAAGCAGCATCTCGGCTTCGAGTTCGCGGCCTGGTACTGGCACTTCGTCGACGTGGTGTGGCTGTTCCTCTTCGCCTCCATCTACGTGTGGGGCTTCGGCGGCCACGTCGCCGGCCACTGACACCGAGGCGTCAGATCGATCCAACGGGGGCGGCGACAAGCCGCCCTTCGTTTTTGGCGCTTCCGCGCCTATGTGACAGGCCGTACCTTCCTGTCAGAGGCACATCCCGGAGACACGCCGTGGCCCAGGACCCCGCCCTGCCGAACCCTGCCCTCACGGGCCTTGCCGGCCATTGCCCGCGCTGCGGCAAGGGGCATCTGTTCAGGGGCTACCTGACCCTGCGTCCCTCCTGCGAGGTCTGCGGCCTGGACTATTCGTTCGCGGATACGGGCGACGGGCCGGCCTTCTTCGTGATGTCGATCGTCGGGATCGTGGTCGTGGCTTTGGCCCTGTGGGTCGAGTTCGCCTTCGAGCCGCCGATTTGGCTTCATATCGTGATGTGGTTCAGCCTGTCCGTGATCCTGAGCGTCGCCCTGGTCAGACCCCTGAAGGGGCTGATGGTGGCGCTCCAATACCACCACAAAGCTGGCGAAGGACGGCTCCAAAAGTGACCCGCACGGCTTCTCCCCTCTCCTGGCGCTCTCTCCTGGCGCCGGGCCTCGCGACCCTCGTGGCCCTGGCGATCCTCGTCGGCCTGGGGACCTGGCAGCTCCAGCGCAAAACCTGGAAGGAGGGGCTGATCGCCCAGATCCAGGCCCGGGCCTATGCGGAGCCGGGCGCCATCGTGCCGGAGGCCGAGTGGAGCCACTGGCAGCCCGGGGACGACGAGTTCCGCCGCGTCCGGGTCACGGGCACGTTCCTTCAGGATTTCGAGACGCCGGTCTATGGCCTCGCGCCCGGGTCGCCGGGCCGCTCCGCCACGCAGGGCTATTACCTGATGACGCCCCTTCGCCTGAAGGACGGCGCCATCGTCATGGTCAACCGGGGCTTCGTGCCCATGGAGATGAAGGACCCCGCCTCGCGCCCCGAAAGCCGCCCTACGGGCGAGACGACGGTCACCGGCCTCGTCCGCGCGCCCGAGGAGCGCAACATGTTCACGCCCGCCGACGATCCGGCGCGCCAATCCTGGTTCACGCGCGATCCTCAGGCCATTGCGAAGGCCCATGGCCTCGACCGGGTCGCGCCCTTCTACGTGGAGGCGGACGCGACGCCCAATCCAGGCGGCTGGCCGAAGGGTGGGCAGAACCGCCTCGAACTCCCCAATAACCACCTGCAATACGCGGTCACCTGGTACGGGATCGCCCTCACGCTTCTGGGCGTCTTCACGGCCTTCGCCTGGCGGCGGCTCCATCCATCCGAGGCTTGAGGCTTCGGCGCCAGACCGGATGGGCGAACAGCCTCGGGCTGCAGGGTCGGTTATGGCTTGTCCTGGCCGGCCGCGGCTCCTAATGTCCGCCCACCTTTCAGGAGATTGACCCGTGCTTCACGTCTCGACCCGGGGCGAGGCCCCCGCGCTCCGATTCGCCGATGCCCTGCTGGCTGGCCTCGCCCGCGACGGCGGCCTCTACGTGCCGGAAAACTGGCCCGGCCTGACGCGCGACACGATCCGGGGCTTTGCCGGAAAGCCCTATGCGGCCGTGGCCAAGACGGTGCTGGGGCCCCTCGTGGACGGCGAGATCGCCGAAAGCGCCCTCGGCGCCATGATCGAGGATGCCTACGCGACCTTCCGCCATGCGGCCGTGTGCCCGCTGACCCAGCTCGGCGACAATCTCTTCGTGCTGGAGCTGTTCCATGGGCCGACGCTGGCCTTCAAGGACGTGGCCATGCAGCTCCTCGGGCGCCTGATGGACCATGTCCTGAAGGAAAGGGGCGCCCGTGCCACCATCGTGGGCGCAACCTCCGGGGATACGGGCAGCGCCGCCGTCGAGGCCTTCAAGGGGCTCGACCGGGTCGATATCTTCATCCTCTATCCGCACGGCCGCGTCTCGGACGTGCAGCGGCGGCAGATGACGAGCGTCGACTCGCCGAACGTCCACGCCCTCGCGGTGGAAGGCACCTTCGACGATTGCCAGGCCATGGTGAAGGGCATGTTCAACCATGCCCGCTTCCGGGACGAGCTCCAGCTCTCCGGCGTCAACTCCATCAACTGGGCCCGGGTGGCCGCCCAGGCGGTCTATTACTTCACCTCCGCGGTGGCGCTCGGCTCCCCCCACCGCCCGGTCTCCTTCTCGGTGCCGACGGGCAATTTCGGCGACATCCTCGCCGGCTGGGCCGCCAAGCGCATGGGCCTGCCGATCGAACGGCTGATGATCGGCACCAACGCCAACGACATCCTGGCCCGCACGCTCCATACGGGCTCCTACGAGATCAAAACCGTCCAGCCCACTGCCTCCCCGTCCATGGACATCCAGATCTCGTCGAATTTCGAGCGCCTGCTGTTCGAGGCCTATGACCGCGATGGGGCGGCGATCCGCCGCTTGATGGCGGGCCTCGCCCAGTCGAAGGCCTTCAGCCTCGACGAGGCGCCGCTCGCCCGCATTCGCCAGGAATTCGCCGCCGAGGCCGTCGGCGAGGCCGATGTGGCAGCCGAGATGGCCGAGACCTACCGCGCCACCGGCTATGTGCTCGACCCGCACACCGCCGTCGGCACCCGCGCTGGGCGCGCCCTGCTCGCGGAACGCCCGGACGTTCCGGTGATCGCCCTCTCGACCGCCCACCCGGCCAAGTTCCCGGACGCGGTCGAGAAGGCGACCGGGATCCGCCCTGCCCTTCCGCCCCATATGGCCGACCTCATGGAGCGGCCGGAGCGCTTCACGGTGCTGCCCAACGACCAGGGCGCCGTCGAGCGCTTCATCCGCGAGCGCGCCCGCGCGGTCCGGGGTGTGGCGGCATGAACCACCACTTCGTGCGCGAGAAACGGATCGACATCACCCGCCTTGCCAACGGCCTGACCGTGGCGACGGAGCAGATGCCCGAGATCGCCACGGCGACCCTGGGCGTGTGGATCGGGACCGGCTCCCGCCACGAGGCGCCCCAGGAACACGGACTCTCGCACCTGATCGAGCATATGGCCTTCAAGGGGACGGAGCGTCGCTCCGCCCGGCGGATCGCCGAGGACATCGAGAATGTGGGCGGGGACATCAACGCGGCGACGAGCGTGGAATATACGAGCTACTCGGCCCGTGTCCTCGGCGAGAACGCGGACGTGGCCCTCGACGTGCTCGGCGACATCCTTACGGCCTCCCTGTTCGATCCGGTCGAGCTCGCCCGCGAGAAGGGCGTGATCCTCCAGGAATACGCGGCCGTCGAGGACACGCCTGACGACCTCGTCTACGACGCCTTCATGGAGACGGCCTTTCCGGGCCAGCCCATCGGTCGCCCGATCCTCGGCACACCGGACACGATCGGCAGCTTCGACGGCGAGATGATCCACGCCTTCCTGGCGCGGGAATACGTGCCGGGCAAGATGGTGGTCGCGGCCGCCGGCGACGTGGACCACGGGCAGATCGTGGCGCTGGCCGAGCGCTGCTTCGGCGCCCTGTCGTCCGTGCCCCTGCGCGAGCCCAAGCCCGGCCTTTACGGCGGAGGCGAACGGCGGATCCAGCGCAAGCTCGAACAGGCCAACATCGTCCTCGGGCTGCCGGGCCTGTCCTTCAAGGATCCAGGTTATTATGCGGCCCATCTCTTCGCCCATATCCTCGGCGGCGGCCTCACGTCGCGGCTGTGGCACGAGGTGCGCGAGACCAGGGGCCTCGCCTATTCGATCGAGGCCTTCCACTGGCCCTTCTCCGATTGCGGCCTCTTCGGGGTCGGCGCCGGAACGGCCGGCAAGGACGTGGCAGAACTGATGGACGTGACCCTCGCGTGCATGCGCAAGGCCACGGAGGATATCGGCGAGGTCGAGATGACCCGCGCCAAGGCCCAGATGAAGGTGGCCCTTCTGACCGCCCTCGAAACGCCCGGCGGGCGCCTGGAGCGGATCTCCCGCCAGCTCCTGTCCTGGGGCCGTATCATCCCGAGCGACGAGATCGTCCAGAAGGTGGACGCCCTGACGGTGGATCAGGTCCGCGAGGCCGGCCGGAACCTACTCCGGGGCGCCCCGACCCTGACGGCGATCGGCCCTCTGAAGGGATTGCCGCCCGTCGCCGAGGTCGCCCAGGCCCTCCGATCCTAAGGCAGACCCCGAACTTTGTTGCGGGACCGGGGGACTTCTCCTCAATCCCGCCGCAAAGTCGCCCCATGGCCAAGGCTTAACTCCTCCAGGCCGTGAGTCCTGCGGACAAGTCGGGCCCGTTCCCGACTTCGCCTTGCCCTCGCGTCCCCCGACCGATACCAATCCCCTTCCACCTCGTACCCGGACGGAAGACCGAAGCGTTGCGGATCGTTTCTTTCGCCATAACCGTCATCCTGACGGCCTTCATGTGCCTCGCATGGCCCGCCACGGGCCAGGCCGTCGAATCCGTCCGTGTGGACCCGAAGGTCCCGGCCATCGACCTCACGCCCATGATCGAGCGCTACCGCTCGGATGGGGACGAGATCAGAATCTCCACGGCTCCGGGGCGGGACGGCATCGTCCGCCGCATCGCCGTGAAGGCCCGCGAGGCCGGCACGCGGCCGGACTGGATCGTCTTCGCGCTCACCAACGACAGTGACGAGCAGGTGGACCGCCTCCTGGTCGCGCCGCATTTCCGGCTGACCTCCTCGGGCGTGATCTGGCCTGACCTTGGGTCATCCCGCATCGCGGCGATCACCGCGAGCCAGGGCATCCGCCCCGAGCGGGACGACAGCGCGGATGCGGATATCTTCCTCGTCACCCTCGATCCCGGCACGACCGTGACCTTCGTGGCGGAGCTGCGCTCCAACAACCTGCCCCAGCTCCATCTCTGGGACGCGGACGCCTACAAGGAGCGGGTTAACGGCCTCACGCTCTACAAGGGCATCATCATCGGCATCGCGGGCCTGCTCGCCCTCTTCCTCACCATCGTGTTCGTCGTGAAGGGCGCGCTGATCTTCCCGGCCGCAGCCGCCCTCGCCTGGGCGGTGCTGGCCTATGCGTGCATCGATTTCGGCTTCTTCCAGCGCGTCTTCCCCATCACCGAGAAAGCCGAGCAGATCTACCGGGCCGGCGCCGAGGCGGTGCTCGCCGCGACCCTCCTGGTGTTCCTGTTCGCCTATCTCAACCTGAACCGCTGGCACGTGCGCTACAGCCACGTGACCGCCTTCTGGCTCGTCTTCCTGGGCGCCCTCATCGGCCTTGCGGTCATTGACCCGCCCGTGGCGTCCGGCGTGGCGCGCATCTCCATCGCGGCGGTGGCGGGCATCGGTTTCGTCCTGGTGATCCACCTCGCGACCCATGGCTACGACCGGGCCGTGATGCTCGTGCCGACCTGGCTGCTGCTCATCGCCTGGGTCACGGCCGCGAGCTTCACCGTGATGGGTCATCTGGCGTCCGACCTCGTGCCCCCGGCCCTGATCGGCGGCCTCGTGCTCATCGTCATGTTGATCGGCTTCACGGTAATGCAGCACGCCTTCGCGGGCGGAGCCTTCGCGCAGGGCTTTGTCAACGACACGGAGCGCCGGGCGCTGGCCCTGGCAGGCGCAGGCGACATCGTGTTCGACTGGGATGTGGTGTCCGACAACATCTTCGTCAGCCCGGAAGTGGAGCATCAGCTCGGCCTCAAGCGCGGAGCCCTGGAAGGGCCTGCCTCCGCCTGGCTCAACTTGGTCCATCCCTTCGATAAGGACCGCTACCGCGCCGCCCTCGACGCCATCATCGAGCAGCGCCGCGGCCGCCTGACCCAGGATTTCCGCCTCCGCGCCGCCTCGGGCGGGCACCATTGGTTCCGCCTCAAGGCCCGTCCGGTCATCGGCACCGATGGCGAGGTGATCCGCGTCGTCGGGACCCTGGCGGACGTCACGGATTCCAAGACCGCCGAAGAGCGCCTGCTCCACGACGCCGTGCACGACAACCTGACGAGCCTGCCCAACCGCCAGCTCTTCTACGACCGTCTCGAAGCTGCCCTCACGTTCGCGAGCCAGGACGATTCCTTGCGCCCCACGATCCTCGTGCTCGATATCGACAAGTTCAAGGGCACCAATGATTCCGTCGGCTACGCGGCCGGCGACTCGATCCTGCTCACCCTCTCGCGCCGCCTCGGCCGCCTGCTGCGGCCGCAGGACACGCTGGCGCGAATCTCGGGCGACGAGTTCGCCATCATCCTGCTCTCGGAGCGGGAGCCGGACCGCATCATCGCCTTCGCGGACATGGTCCGGCGCGCCGTGACGACCCCCGTCACCTACGCGGAGCGGGAGATCTTTCTTACGGCCTCCATCGGCCTCGCCCTGCACGATCCGCAGATCGCGACCCGCCGCGAGGAGGTCCTGCGCAACGCCGAGATCGCCATGGCTCATGCCAAGCGCCAGGGAGGCGACCGCATCGAGGTCTTCCGCCCGACCATGCGCTCGGACCGAAGCGACCGCTTCACCATGGAAGCGGACCTGCGCCGGGCGCTCGACCGCAACGAGATCAAGGTCCTGTTCAAGCCCATCGTGCGGCTGGAGGACCGGACCATCGCGGGCTTCGAATCGATGCTGCGCTGGGACCATCCTCGGCTCGGACGCATCGGCCCCGAGGACTTCCTGTCGCTGGCCGAGGAGACGGGCCTCATCGTCACCCTGAGCTTCTATCTCCTGGAGCAGACGGCGCGGGAACTCGCCGCCTGGCAGGACGCGCTCGAGGTGGAGCCGCCCATCTTCGCGAGCGTCAACATGTCGAGCCATCATCTTTTGCGGCACGACCTGCTCCAGGACGTGAAGGCGGTGATCGCCCGCACGGGCGTCCTGCCGGGTTCGCTCAAGATCGAGATGACCGAGAGCCTGGTCATGGAGAACCCGGAATACTCCGCCCAGATGCTCACCCGCCTGCGGGACCTCGGCGCGGGGCTCTCTCTCGACGATTTCGGAACGGGCTATTCGGCCCTGTCCTATCTCCTGCGGTTCCCCTTCGACACGCTCAAAGTGGACGAATCCTTCGTGCGCCAGATGGCGGCCGGAAAGCCCGTCATCCTGCGCTCCATCATCAAGATGGCGCACGAGCTCGGCATGGCGATCGTGGCGGAAGGCGCGGAATCGGAATCGGAGGCCATCGAGCTCTATCAGCTCGGCTGCGAGTACGCTCAAGGACCGGTCTTCGGCGAGCCCATGTCGATGCTCCAGGCGCGCCAACTCGTGGGTGCCGCCACCGAGGCGGCCTGACGGTTCAGGACAGTTTCAGGCGTGGCCGGCCTGGAGAGACAGCATCGCCGGATCGACGCCGATGCGGCGCAGGGCCATCTCGTAGCGCAGCTCCGCCGAGGCGTTGAAGATCAGCTCCGCATCGGCCGGGCAGTTGAGCCAGCCATTGGCCTGGATCTCCGTTTCGAGCTGGCCCGCCTCCCAGCCCGCATAGCCCAGCGCCAGGATAGCATTCTCCGGCCCCTCGCCCCTGGCGATGGCGCGCAGGATGTCGACGGTGGCGGTCAGGCAGATGCTCTCGTCGATGAGAAGCGTCGACTGGGCAATGTGGAAATCGGAGGAATGCAGCACGAAGCCCCGGCTCGTCTCCACCGGGCCGCCCATGAGCACCTGCATCCGGCCGACCTTCTGCGGCAGGAGAATGCGCTCCAGCTCCGGGATGATCTCGAGCTGCACCAAAAGATCCGGCAGGTTCACGTTCGCGGCGGGTCGGTTGAGGACGATGCCCATGGCGCCGTCGTCCGAATGGGCGCAGATATAGATCACGGCCCGCGCGAAGCGCTCGTCCATCATCCCGGGCATGGCGACGAGGAGCTGGCCATCCAGGTAATGGGACTTCATATCGGTCGAGGGCGACAAAAGATTCATCTCTCTCGTTTCTGTGTTGCAGGCGACCGATCACGGGATCGTGGATGGCGGCGCCCGGGAGAACCCGCATAAGGGAAGCGCGTCAGGGAGGCGTCAGTTCCATGACATTTCGATTAAGTTCCGCTTCTGCAGTCCTTTCGCTCATTCTAGCGCTCTTCCCGGCCCTTGGGCAGGCCCAGACGGCTTCCTCCCCGTCCTGGGTCCAGGGATTCCATTCGCGGGCGCGCCTGCTCTCGGGCGGGCCCATGGGAGCAGCATGGCTCGGCGGCATCGAGATCGCGCTCGATCCGGGCTTCAAGACTTACTGGCGCACCCCCGGCGATTCCGGGCTACCGCCCCGTTTCGACTGGTCCGCCTCCGACAACGTGGCCTCCGTCGAGGTGAAGTGGCCGCCGCCTTCCCGCTACGAGGATGCGGCCGGCACGGCCTATATCTACCACGATGCCGTGATCCTTCCGGCGCTCGTGACGCCGGCCGACCCCACAAAGCCCGTGACGCTCCGCGTGACCGTCGATTACGGGGTGTGCAAGGACATCTGCATTCCGGCCCATGCGGAGCTCGCGGCGCCCCCGAAGCCGGATGCGGCGCAGCGCGCGGCGCTGGAGAAAGTCCTGGCAGACCTGCCGCGCCCCCAGGCCCTCGGCGCCCCGGGCGATCTCTCCATCCTGTCCATGACGCCGGCCGGAAGCGACAAGCCGGGCCTCAAGGTCTCGGTGCGGGCTCCCGAGGGCACGAAGCCCGCCCTCTTCGCCGAAGGACCTGAGAACTGGTATTTCTCGACCTCGGAGCCCGGCCCGCAGGGCGCCTTCACGGTCGTCATCGAGGAAAAGCCGCGGGATGCGGCCGGCCCCGTTCCGGTCCTGCTCACCCTCGTGGCCGGCGAGCGCGCGGTGGAGACGCAGGTGAAGCTCGACGGGAACGGGCAGCCGCGCTAGAGCATCGCGCGGGAAAACCGGTCCACCTTTCCCTCACGATGCGCCCGCAAAGGCGCAACAGCCTCTGTCCACTTCTGGAGAAATGCCCATGACCATTCAGGTTGGAGATCGCCTGCCGCAGGTAACGTTCCGCATCATGACGCCGGACGGCCCCGTGGCGAAGACCACCGATGATCTCTTCAAGGGGCGCAAGGTCGTGCTCGTGGCCGTTCCGGGCGCCTTCACGCCGACCTGCCACCGCAACCACCTGCCGGGCTACGTGCAGAAGCTGGACGAGATCAAGGCCAAGGGCGTCGACGCCGTTCTCGTCACGGCCGTCAACGACGTGTTCGTGCTGGATGCCTGGTCGAAGGCGGCGGGCGCCGAGAACATCGAGTTCATCTCCGACGGCAACGGCGACTTCGCCAAGGCGCTCGGCCTGGCCATGGACGGCTCGGGCTTCGGCCTCGGGACGCGTTCCCAGCGCTACGCGATGCTTGTGGAAGACGAGGTCGTGAAGGTGCTCAACGTGGAGGATGCCCCCTCCAAGGCCCAGGTCTCGGGAGCCGAAAACCTGCTGAAGAGCCTCTGAGCGAGCCGCTCAGGCGGATGCGGGCGGGGCCTTCGGCCCCGCTCCGTTGCCGTTCCGCTTGAACGGCTGCAGGGCCGCGACGGCGAGCTGATCCACCCGCACGTTGGTCGGGTCGTCCGCATGGCCCTTGACCCAGTGCCAGGCCACCTGATGGCGGCCGGCCGCCTCGTCGAGCGCCCGCCACAGATCCTCGTTCTTCACGGGCTTGTTGTCGGCCGTGCGCCAGCCGCGCCGCTTCCAGTTGTGCATCCAGGCCGTGATGCCCTGGCGCACATATTGGGAATCCGTGAACAGATCGACCGTGCAGGGGCGCTTGAGAGCGTTCAGGCCCTCGATGGCGGCCTGCAGCTCCATGCGGTTGTTGGTGGTCTGCGCCTCGCCGCCGGAAATCTCCTTCTCGACCCCACGGAAGATCAGGATCGCGGCCCAGCCGCCCGGGCCCGGATTTCCGGAGCAGGCGCCGTCCGTGTAGATCGTGACGCGCTCGGGCCCGCTCATGCGGCGAGCCCCAGTTCGCGGGCGTGCCTCACATGGCGATGGAAGTTGAGCTTGCGGTCGTATTCGAGGGGGTCCTTCGGCTTCACCAGGGCGCCCTGCGGCACGTTGAGCCAGTCGACCAGCCGGGTCAGCATGAAGCGCATGGCCGAGCCGCGGCACAGGACGGGCAGCGCCTCGACCTCCTCGGGCGCAAGCGGACGCACGGACCGGTAGCCGGCGAGCAGCGCCCTGCCCTTCGTCAGGTTGAAGGAGCCGTCCGCCTCGAAGCACCAGGCATTGAGGCAGATGGCGACGTCGTACGCGAAAGCGTCCGTACAGGCGAAGTAGAAGTCGATGAGGCCCGACACCTCCGCGCCGATGAAGAACACGTTGTCGGTGAACAGGTCCGCATGGATGATGCCGGACGGCAGGCCCGAGGGCCATTCGGCCGCAAGAGCCTCCAGCTCCCGCCTCGTCCGCTCGGCCAGCCTGGCCGAGACCGTATCGGCCTGGGCCTCGGCCTGGGCGAAGAGAGGCGGCCAGCCGTCGATGGAGAGCGCGTTCGGCCGAACCTGCCCGAAATCCTGGCCCGCCAGGTGAAGCCGCGCCAGGGCTGCGCCGAGAGCGCCGCAATGCTGCGCGGTCGGCCGGCGGACCGCGATCCCGTCGAGGAAGGTGCAGATCGCGGCCGGACGCCCGGCGAGCCGGCCGAGAGCTCCGCCCTGGCGGTTGTTGACCGGCAGAGGGCAGTTCAGGCCCTTGCGGGCCAGATGCTGCATCAGGTCGATGAAGAAGGGCAAATCCTCCTGCCTGACCCGCTTCTCGTAGAGGGTCAGGATGTAGGAGCCGGCCGTGGTGTGGAGGAAATAATTCGTGTTCTCGACGCCTTCAGCGATGCCCTTGTAGGACAGGACCGTGCCGATATCGTAGGTGGCGAGGAAAGCCGCGAGCTCCTCGTCCTGGACTTCCGTGTAAACCGCCATGATCTATTCTGCCGCCTGTTCACGCAGCTCGCGAGGCAGCGGAAAGAACACGCTTTCGTCCGCCGTGGAGACGCTTTCGACCGAAACCTGATACCGCTCCGCGAAGGCGTCGATGATCTCCTCGACCAGCACCTCCGGGGCCGACGCGCCGGCCGTGATGCCGAGCCGCCGGATGCTGCCGAACAGGCTCCAGTCGATGTCCTCGGCCCGCAGGATCAGCCGCACGAGCGGGCAGCCCTCCCGCTCGGCCACCTCGCGCAGACGCTGGGAATTGGAGGAATTGGGAGAGCCCACCACGATCATCGCGTCGACAAGGGGCGCCACCCGCTTGACCGCCCCCTGGCGGTTCGTCGTGGCGTAGCAGATGTCCTCCTTGTGCGGACCGACGATGGCAGGGAACCGAGCCCTGAGGGCATCCACCATCTCCTGCGTGTCGTCCACGGAGAGCGTGGTCTGGGTCACGAAGGCGAGGTTCGTCTCGTCCGCGGGCTCGAATTGGGCGATGTCCTCGAGGGTTTCGACCAGGGTCGCGGCGCCTTCCGGCAGCTGGCCCATGGTGCCGATCACCTCCGGGTGGCCGCGGTGGCCGATCAGGAGGATGTGGCGGCCGCGCTTGTAATGGACCTGCGCCTCCCGGTGGACCTTCGTGACCAGGGGGCAGGTGGCGTCGATGGCGAAAAGACGGCGGGCGGCAGCGGCCTCCGGCACCGATTTGGGGACCCCATGGGCCGAAAAGATCACGGGCGCATCCCCGTCGGGCACCTCGTCGAGCTCCCGCACGAACACCGCGCCTTTGCGCCTGAGGCTCTCGACCACGTATTTGTTGTGGACGATCTCGTGGCGCACATAAACCGGGGCGCCATGGGTCTCCAGGGCCTTCTCGACCGCGTCGATGGCACGAACGACCCCGGCGCAGAAGCCGCGCGGGGCACAAAGCAGGATGTCGAGAGGCGGGTTCGTCATGATGCCGCGATGTGGCGAGACAGGGCCCGCCCTGTCAAGCGGGAGCGACGCTTATTCGCGCGCGGACGCCCCCTGAAGAAAGTCTCGCGCTCCGGGGCAAGAGCCCCTAGAAAGAAGCATCCTCTCACCTGTTGCGATCACCAATGGCGGACACGGCCTCTCACGTCAGCTTTCTTCCCCCGATCCTGACCTTCTGCGGCGCGGCCGTGGTCGCGGTTCCGCTGTTCCGCCTCCTCGGCCTGAGCGCCGTGCTGGGCTATCTCGCGGCCGGCATCGTCATCGGCCCCTCGGGCCTGAGCCTCGTCGGGGAACCCGGGACCATCGCGACGGTGGCCGAGCTCGGCGTCGTGCTCCTGCTGTTCATCATCGGCCTGGAACTCAAGCTGAGCCATCTCTGGTCGATGAAGCGGGACATTTTCGGCCTGGGCCTGGCCCAGCTCGTGCTCACGGCCCTGTGCGTCGGAGGCGCCGCCTACGAATTCGGCTTCTCGTCCAAGGGCGCCTTCGTGACCGGGATCGCGGTGGCGCTCTCGGCCACCGCCATCGCGCTGCAGATGCTCGGCGAGCGGAACGATCTCCAGACCCCCTACGGCCAGCGCTCCTTCGCGATCCTGCTGTTCCAGGACCTGTCGGTCGTGCCTCTCCTGGCGATCCTGCCCCTCCTGGCCTCGGGCCTCAACGCCATCGAGCAGAACTCCCTGTCCGACCGGCTGGTGACCGTCGGGACGACGCTCGGCGCCATCGCGCTCGTCGTGGTCGTCGGGCGCTACGGGCTCAACCCCTTCTTCCGCATCCTGGCGCGCAGCGGCGCACGGGAGGTGATGACCGCCTCCGCACTCCTGGTCGTGCTGGGAGCGGCCCTGCTCATGCAGGAAGTCGGGCTCTCCATGGCCATGGGCGCCTTCCTGGCCGGCCTCCTGCTGGCCGAATCGAATTTCAGGCACCAGCTCGAGGCGGATATCGAGCCGTTCCGGGGCATGCTGCTCGGCCTGTTCTTCATGAGCGTCGGCATGTCCATCGACCTCGCTCTCGTGCATCAGCAATGGGTGGTGCTGGCGGTCGCCGCCCCGGCCGTGATCGCCGGAAAGACCCTGATCCTGACCCTCCTGTCCAGGGCCTTCGGCGCCACCTGGCGGGACGGGCTGCGCTCCGCCATCCTCCTGAGCCCCGCCGGCGAGTTCGCCTTCGTCCTGCTTCCCTTCTCCCTGGGCCTGGGCCTTTTGACGCCTGCCGAGACCCAGATCGTGACGGCGCTCGCGGCCATCACCATGCTCTTGGGGCCCATCGTCGCGACGGCGGTGGAACGGGTGATGGGCGCACGCAACCGCGACGAAGCCCATCCCGCATCCGCGGCCGTGCCGGGACAGGAGGGCGAATTATCGAGCCGCGTCCTGGTGATCGGGTTCGGCCGTTTCGGCCAGATCGTCAACCAGGTCCTGCTCGCGCAGGGCATCGAGGCGACGGTCATCGACAAGGACGTGGAGCGCATCCGGGATGCGGCCCGCTTCGGCCTCAAGGTCTATTACGGCGACGGCACCCGCCTCGACGTTCTGCGCGCCGCCGGGGCCGAAAAGGCGGAAATCATCTGCATCTGCACGGACCATCCGGACGTGACCCGGAAGATCGTCGAGATCGTCCACCAGGACTTCCAGAACGCCCGCAGCTTCGTGCGGGCATACGACCGCATCCATGCCATCGATCTCATGAACATGGATGTGGATTACCAGATCCGGGAATGCTTCGAATCGGCGGTCGTCTTCGGGCGCGCGACCCTGCAGGAACTGGGCTTCGATGCCGAGACGGCGGCAGCGAGTGCCGACGAGATCCGCAAGCGCGATATCGCCCGGCTCGTGCTGCAGAAATCGGTCGGCGACATGGGCGGCGCTGAGCTGGTGGTGGGCGCGAAGATTACGCCCGAGCCTCTGCTGAAGCCGTCCGGCAAGGCCCGTGGCCTGAGCGCCGAGACCCGAGACATCCTCAACGAAGGAATCTTCTGATGGACGCGCCCCGCGTCGAAAATCCGCGTCCGGCGGAAGCCGCAACGCCGCGTTTCGTGGCCGGCTCCACCATGCGCCACGTGCTCGTCATGACCGGAACGGGCGCGGCCGGCCTGATCGCGATCTTCATCGTCGATTTCATCTCGCTGCTCTACATCTCCTGGCTCAATGATCCGAGCCTGACGGCGGGCGTCGGCCTCGCCACCGTGGTGATGTTCTTCACGGTCTCGATCAATGTGGGCCTGATGATCCCCATCGGCGCCCTCGTGTCGCGCTCGCTCGGCGCCCGCGATCCGGCGCGTGCCCGCCGCTGGGCCACATCGGGATCCGCGCTCATGGTGCTCGTGGCGAGCCTCGTCAGTGTCGCGATGCTGGCCGTGCTGCCCTGGATCCTGGACGCGATGGGCGCTACCGGCCGGACCTTCCAGATCGCCCACGACTTCCTGTGGATCGCCCTGCCGACCAACGGCGTGATGGCCCTCGGCATGGGCCTGTCCAACGTGCTGCGCGCCGCCGGAGACGCCAAGCGCAGCATGTATGCGACCCTCTCGGTCGCGGCCGTCACGGTCCTCTTCGACCCGCTCTTCATCTTCGGGCTGGGGCTCGGCTCGAACGGCGCGGCGCTGACCATCGACCTGGCGCGCTTCGCCTATGTCTATGTCAGCTTCCGCTATGTGGTGCGCCACCACGACCTCCTGTCCTGGCCGCGCCTCGAGCATGTGCTGACGGATTCCCGCTCGTTCTTCGCCATCGCGGTCCCGGCGATCCTGACCAACATTGCGGCGCCGGTCTCGAATGCGTTCTTCACGAGCATCATGTCCCGCTTCGGGGACCAGGCGATTGCCGCCTCGGCGATCATCGACCGGGTGACGCCAGTCGCCTTCGGCGGGCTCTTCGCGCTGGCGGGCGCCATCGGCCCGGTCATGGGACAGAACTGGGGCGCACGGCAATACGGCCGGGTCCGGCAGATCCTGAAGGACGCCCTCACGTTCACGGTGGTCTATGTGGGCAGCGTCTGGCTCCTCCTCTATCTCGTCCGGGTGCCGCTGACGCTGCTCTTCAACGCGCCGCCCCTGACGGCCGACCTCGTCCAGTTCTTCTGCCAGTTCAGCGGGTTGATCTGGTTCTTCGTGGGCCTCGTCTTCGTCGCCAATGCGTCCTTCAACAATCTCGGCTTTCCGCTGCTGTCGACGTTCTTCAACTGGGGCCGGGCGACCCTGGGCATGATCCCCTTCGCGTATGTGGGCGCCGAGATCGGCGGGCCGAAGGGCGCTCTCCTGGGGATCGGCGCCGGTTCCGTCGCGTTCGGCATTGGAGCGATCATCACGGCGTTCTGGACAATCCGCCGCCTGGAGCGTCAAGCTACGGTACCCCTCTAGCCCGTGGTGGGTCAGCGGGCCTTTCGCGAAAAGGAGCCTGCGATGCTCAACTGGTTCGATCTGATGCGGCAGGCCCAGGCGAGCGCAGGCTTCGACCTCCTGACGCGGCAGTTCCGCCTTTCGGACGATCAGGCAGCAAAGGCCATGCTGGCCTTCCTGCCGGCCTTCGCGATGGGCCTGCAGCACCTCATGCTTACGGCGCCGTCGAACCCTCTCCTTCAGAGCCTGACCGGGCCTGCCTCCGGCAATCCCTGGCAGGCCATGGGCCAAGCTTTCACGTCCCAGGTCTTTTCGGCCCAGGCGCAGCAGAACGGCAAAAGGGTGATCGACAGCCTCTTCGGCTCCGACGAGGCGAGCCGGCGCATCGCCCATCAGGCGGCCGATTTCGCGGGCCTGAACGTCGACCTCATGCAGCAGATGCTCCCGCTGATGGCCGGTATTCTCGCCGGGTCCCTGCACGGAATGATGACCGGCCAGGGCCGCATGGCCGAGATGTTCTCGCCGCCCGCGAAGGAGCCCGAGAAGGCCGCCCCGTCCGAGCCGTGGACCGCGCTCTGGACGGGATGGGCACAGGCCTTCCAGGCGGACGAGGGAGGGGCCGGATCGTTACGTAAGCCCTCCCGGTCCTCACCGAATGAGGACCCCTCGCCGAAGGCGGACGCGCTGCCGCCCTGGCAGGGCATGATGCAGCAGGGACACGAGATGCAGATGCAGTACCTCGCGTCCCTCCGCACGATCCTGGACGAGGCCTGGAAGCCGCGCGGCTCCGGGCGTTAGGTCTGGACGCCCAAAAGGCGCGGCTTCACCAGGGGGACGACCGGCCGGACCTTGACAGGGGCGGCCTTCTCGCCGCGCGGATGTCGCCCGACGGATCGAACCAAGACCCAGGAAGGATCATGGAAAAGGGACTCGGCGAGCGCGCCTTCCACGTCGCTCCGGACGAGACCGATATCCTTGAGCATGCGGTCGTCGAATTCGGCCAGGTGCCTGATCTCGTGGCGATGTTGCAGAGCCCTGACGAAGCTGGCGACGGCACGGACGATCGTTCCCAGAAACGTCGCTCCGGGGAAGCTCGTGACGGAGATGGCGGACCGGTTCATGACGGAATCCTTCGCATTCGGACTTCGGCGGGACAGGCGGGCACGGATGCGCGCTCTCATGGGATTTCAGGCAACTTCCCGAGAGGCGCCTGGGGCGCTCTCAGGGCAAAATCCAGCGATAAGACATTGAGATACAATGGCTTTCGGCGCTTCTGCACATCATGGATACATCAGTCCTATCATCACTTGAAGCGATTGTTTGAGATGTGTAACATCAGGAATAATGATGAACGGAGAGACGCCGGTGCACCTTCTGGATATCGATCAGCTGCGGACATTCGTCGCCATTGCGGATACGGGTTCGTTCACCCGCGCGGCCGACGTGGTTCACAAGACGCAGAGCGCCGTTTCCATGCAGATGAAGCGCCTGGAGGACCGGATCGGCCGTCCGGTCTTCGAGCGTGACGGGCGCCTCTCGAAGCTCACGGAGGAAGGTGAGCGGCTCCTGGATTATGCCCGCCGCATCGTGCGCCTGAACGCCGAATGCATGGCGTCCTTCAATGACAACGAGCTGGTCGGCCGGGTACGCCTCGGCCTGCCGGACGATTATGCGGACCGCTACCTGCCCGAGATCCTGGCGCGCTTCTCCCGCTCCAACCCAAAGGCCGAGGTGACGGTGATGTGCGAGCCCACGCACAACCTGATCGAGCGGGTGCAGCACGGGGACCTGGACCTCGCCATCATCACCCATGTGGACCGGCGCGGCCCTTCCGAGATCGTGCGCATCGAGCAGCTGCTCTGGGTCACGTCCGGCCGCCACGCGGTGCATGAGGAGAACCCGATCCCGCTGGCGCTCGGCCGTCCGAACTGCGACTGGCGCCACTCGGCCACGGAAGCGCTGGAGCGCGCCGACCGTGCCTTCCGCATCGCCTATGTGAGCTGGCATTCCACCGCGGTGGGCGCGGCGGTCCTGGCGGGGCTTGCGGTCTCGGTGCTGCCGGAGAGCGCGGTGCGGCCCGGCATGCGCATTCTCGGCCCCTCCGACGGCTTCCCGGCCCTGCCCTCGTGCAAGATCGGCCTGATCCGTGCCCGAGGCGGCGAGAACCCGCTCGCGGACGCGCTCGGCTTCCACATCAAGCAGTCTCTCGACAATCTGGGCTCGACCCGCCCGCTCCTGGCTCCGGCGGCCGAATAGGCCTCCGGCCTTCCGCTCAGGTCCGGGCGGCGGGCCGGCGCAGCACCAGCACGTTCCCGGCCAGCGCCAGGACGACGCCAATGGCCGCCAGCGGCGTCCAGACATAGCCCTCGACCAGGGTCGAGACCGCGAGCGCGATGATCGGGAACAGCACGGTCGCGTAGCCGGCGCGGGCGGCGCCGAGCCGCCGCAGGAGCGTGAGATAGGACGCGAAGGCGAACACCGACGCGCCGACCGCGAGATAAACCAAGGCGCCGAGATAGGTCACGGTCGGCTCGACGATGAAATCGTTGCCGCGCACTAGGTTCAGGGCAAGGAGCACGACCACGCCATAGGTCATCGCCCAGGCGTTGGCGGAGATCAGCGGGATGCCCCGGCGCTGCACCACGGTCGAGATCATGTTGCCCGAGCAGAAGAACAGGGTGCCGAGCACGCACAGGCCGAGCCCCTTGAGGGCCGCGAGATTGAAGCCCGCTCCGGTGATTTCCGGCCAGAACAGCAGCACGATTCCGACCGCGCCGAGGCATCCGCCCAGGGCGACCCGGGCCTCCACCCGCTGGCGGAAGATCACGAAGCCGAGCACGAGGTTGAAGATCGACGCCAGGGAGAACACCACGGAGAGAAGCCCCGAGGGCACCGTGAGGCCGCCGTAATAGAAGCAGATGAAGTTGAAGGAGAACAGGCACACGCCGACGGCCATAAAGCGCAGATGATCGGCCAGCGAGAAGCGCAGGCGCATTCCGGCGACGAGGGCCCAGCCCCAGGTGCAGAGCGCCGCCAGGACGAAGCGCCACAGGACTGACATTTCCGGCGCCACCACCCCGAGCTGGGCATGGATGCCGATCCAGCTCACGCCCCAAAGGAAGACTGTCGCTACGTAGAGTGCCAGGGTGCTCCCTTCGAACCGGACCGGCGGCGCCCCCGGCATGGTTCCCGCCTGCGGCGTAGTGGCTTGCGACATGCACTTCGTTCCCGTGAAAGGAAACCGGATTACGCCGCCGAACTCATCAAGGCAAATGATGAAATATGATCGATCTTGCCCGGAACGGTGATGGAACGATCAGGCAAGATCGATGACATCCCTGGAATTCCGGCCGAAAGCCTGGCAGCGCGGCATGTCCTGTCCTCCTCATCCGGACGGGGAGACGAGCAGTGTCCCACCGGGCAGGCAGAACCGGAAAGTCTTGCCCCTTGCGCCTCAGGCGAACCAGAAGTCGCTCGCCTTCAGGGCCGCCACGCTTTTGACCGTGATGTCGTTGTTAGGGTCGAAGCGGATGATGCTGTCGCCGTTGACCGTGTCGATGGTCAGGTCCGAAAAGCCGTGAATGTCGGCGGACGCGAAGGCCGTCAGGTCGATCCGGTCACGCCCGCTCTCGAAATCGAGCACCGTGTCGTGTCCGGTCGGCGGCCCGAACACGAAGGCATCCGCACCGGTGCCGCCGAAGAAGGCATCGTCGCCGCTGCCGCCGGCAAGCGTGTCCTTGCCGGTGCCACCGTCGAGATCATTGCCGCTGCCGCCGATGACCACGAGCTGGTCATCCCCTCCCCCGCCATGAAGAATGCTTCTCCCGACGGATCCCGCCGCGACCGTCGCCACAAGCGCATCGTTGCCGGTCCCGCCGTCGAGGCGGTTCTCGGCCGTGGAACCGTCCATGGGATCGGAATCCGTCGTTACCGAAAGATAAGCCTGGAGAGAATCGTCCCCGAATCCGCCACTGAGGATATTCGCTATGTCGTAGCCCTTGGCGTTCGGGAACAACGGCGGCAGCGGCCCGGAGCCGAAGCTATCAATGTCCATGCTCGCAATCAGAGTGTCATTCTGATTGCCGCCGTCCAGATCGTTGACAGCCCGGACGAGCTCGCCCCGGGCCACGACGCTCGCCGTCAGGCTGTCGGCTCCCTTGCCGCCATCCAGATGATTGGTGACGTCGGAGATCCGGTTGCCCACCGCCCTGTGCGCGGCCTGCAGGATATCGTTCCCGTCCTCTCCCCATAATTCGTTGATGCCGACCGGGGCGCGATTGTTGGAGTTCGTCAGGTTGGACGCACTCATTACGTCGTCGCCCTTGCCTCCATGCATGGAATTCCTGACCAACTGGGTCGCGATCGATTGCCCAATAGCGGTGGCCGTCATGACATCGTTGCCGTCGCCGCCATCGATCTCGTTGATGGCCGTCGCGATGGAGCCGACGAGCTCGGTTCGTGCGAAAGCCGAGATCCGATCGTCGCCAGCTCCCCCCTCGACCACATTCATCGCCCAATTATCTCCGAGAGCCTTCTGGGCGTCCGCGACCGCCTCGATGATGTCGCTCCCCTCTCCCCCGAGAACATGGGTCTCGACCGTCACGTCGGCGAAGACGGCGTTCGCCACATTAGCCGTCACGGAGATGACATCGTCCCCGCTGCCGCCATCGGACCGGACATCTGCCGACAGCTCCCGCTGCTGCACGGTGACGTCGCCGCCCTCGAGGGTCACGGTCGCGTTCATCGTGTCGGCGTCCGCGCCACCGAACTGGAGCGCAATGCCGTGCACGGGCTCGAGACCCTGGAGGGGAACCACGACATTCGTCGTCAGCCTGTCTTCGTCGCGCCCGCCGAACAAGGCAGTGCGGTTGAGGATGCTGGTGAGGTCGTCGTCGCCGCGCAAACCCTCCACCACATCCCCTTCGGCAGCCGCCGCAAGAGTGTCGTTGCCCTGAGTGCCGACGATCCTCTCATGGACGGGATCGATCAGGGCCAGCCAATCCGTCGAAGCTGCGGTGGCGATGAGGCGGGAATCGTCCCTGTCGTTCATATCGCGATCGGCTGCCATCATGGTCCTCCTGAAGAGGCGTTCCCGATGCAGCAATCGCTGCGGAGATTCGCCCTTCCGCTGCGCCAGGGGGCATTACAACCGGCGGTGTCCGCAGCCTCAACCGTTCAAAGGAGGTAACCTACTTCAGGAGCGACAGCGGCCATCCCGGCGGCGGGAGGCCCCATCGGCCGGCACGGGAATTATGTGCCCGGCAGAATTTCCGCAGAGGAACAGGCGCCTCTGGAAAGAAACGTTTGGCAATATTCAAACAAGTTCTTGCCGGACCCGTGAGAACGGAAAGGACGAGCGGTGGAATTCCCACAGGACGCTCAGGCAATATCGCCCGCAGAAAAGCTGTGAATCGTAACTCGCCTTTTCGATAGTCCTGCCCAATATTCCCCTTGGGAATGGGAGGAAGACATCATGAAGACCGAACTGCGCTTGGAGCAGCCCTTGAGGCGCTCTTCGGGGCAGCTTCCGCAACGGGCACGCCGCGTCTCGGCCTGGGCCGCAGCCTTTACGGCCCTGGGGCTTCTGCTCGCGCCGGCCATCGCCACCGCGCAGGAAGCCCCGGCACCACAGGCGAAGGCACGCCAGGCCGACGCCCAGGACACGGCCTCCAGCCGCATCGTCGTCGTCGAATGGCGGATCAAGAAGGGGCGCGAGCAGGACTTCCTGGATTACTGGTCGACCAAGGCGACAGTTTCGGACCGGACGGGTCTCGTCGGTGAATTCCTGAGCCGGGTGGAGGACCGCAACCAGTTTCCCTGGATGGTGTGGGATCTCGATCCTGGCTGGACCACCTTCCTGAATGTCGGCTTCTGGCGCAACGGATCCGATTTCCAGGAGCAGATCGGCCGCTTCATCGACAACTCGAAGCCGCCTCTCGACTTCGAGGCACAGAAGCGCCGCCGCGTCCTCGTGGCGCCCGAGCGCTGGCGCGTCGGCGAGACGCCGTTTCCGACCTCCGATGCCGCAGGCGTGAAATGAGCGAACCCCATCCCGAGCGGGAGACGCGGCGTGCCTCCCGCCCGCCCTCGGGGCCGGCGCAGCCTCTCCAGCCTCGTCATATCCTCCTGGCGATCCTGCTGGCGGCTCTGATCGTTCTTCCGGTCTTGGGCGCGACCTGGTGGCTTCTTCCGTAATGGCGGGAAAGACGTGGCCCTTCGGGCCTCACTCGCGGCCGATCGCATATGACCGCGGCCGCGGCGGAAGCGCCTGAGCGGCCACTGCGAGACGGCGCTGCTGCGCCATGCGCCGGCGGACCGACACGGCAAGAGAGCGGACCTGCCGCTCGCACGTCCCGTCCCGCGCCATGAGCTGGCGCACAATGGGATCCGAGAGCAGTTCCTTCAGGCTCGGCTCATGTCGTTCCGGCATCGGATCCTCCGTCTCGTTCCACACCTGAAGGGATTTAGGCGATTCCTGTGACAGGGGTATGGCGAAGGTCCGCCGCAACTTCGGCAATCTCGAAGCGCCGAAGCCCGCGGGATCTCACAGCCGCGCCCGGGTGCTGCGCGGAGTGGCGAGCAGGAGATTGGTCTCGGACGCGATGACACCGGGAATGAGGCGGACGCGCCGCAGCACGGCGTCGAAATCGGTCAGGTTCGCGGCGCCCAGCTCCACCACCAGGTCCCACTTGCCGTTGGTGGTATGGATGGCGCCGACCTCGGGAAAGCCCCCGAGGACATCCACCACCCTGTCGGCCGCGCGCCCCTCCACCTCAATCAGCATGATGCCGCGCACGGGCAGCGACACCGCATCGGCCCGAAGGATCACCGTATAGCCCACGATATCGCCGGAGCGTTCGAGCCGCTCCATCCGTGCCCGCACGGTCGCCCGCGAGACGCCGAGCTCCAGGGCAAGATCGGACACGCTACGCCGCCCGTTATGGCGCAGGAGCGTGATGAGGCGCTGGTCGAGGTCGTTCATGTTCCGCCGTTCTGGAAAGCCATTCTGATCATTTTGAGCAAGCATCTCGACATATTTGTCAATCTTTACCGTTCGTTTCGCCAAGCACCTTCGCTAGCTTGGCGAAACCATTGCAGAGACGGAGACACCGAATGACGCGCAGGCCATGCATCCTCCTGGGACTTCCGGTGCAGGAGGGCACCGGGCGCCTCGGCTGCGACATGGGCCCGAGCGCCTTTCGGACCGCCGGCCTTGCGGGCGCCCTGCGCGACCTCGGCTATACGGTCGAGGACCGGGGCAACCTCGCCCCTGCGCCGCGCCGCGAAATCACCCACGACAACGGAGCGATCAAGTTCCTGCCGGAGGTCGTCGCCTGGACGGAATCCATCGCGCAGGCGGCCTACGAAGCCGCGGGCGACGGAACGCCGATCTTCCTCGGAGGCGACCACAGCCTCTCGGCCGGCTCGATGACGGGCCTGAGCCGCCGGGCCGCCGAGGAGGACCGTCCGTTCTTCGTCCTGTGGCTCGACTCGCACCCGGACTTCCACACCCTCGAGACGACCCAGAGTGGCAATCTCCATGGGGTGCCGATGGCCTATGCCACGGGCCGCGGCGGCTTCGACGGCTACTTCCCCACGCTCCGCGCCCCCATCCGGGCCGAGAACGTGTGCATGATGGGCATCCGCAGCGTCGATCCGGCGGAGCGGGCGGCGCTCGCAACGACCGGCGTGACGATCCACGACATGCGCGCCATCGATGAGAACGGCGTAGCGCCCCTGCTCGAAGCCTTCCTCAAGCGCGTGGCCGCCGCCCGGGGCCGGCTGCATGTGAGCTTCGACGTGGATTTCCTCGATCCCGGCATCGCGCCCGGCGTCGGCACCACGGTGCCGGGCGGCGCGACCTTCCGCGAGGCGCACCTGATCATGGAACTGCTCCATGACAGCGGCCTCGTCACGAGCCTCGACCTGGTCGAGCTCAACCCGTTCCTCGACGAGCGCGGCCGCACGGCCCTGCTCATGGTGGATTTCGTCGCAAGTCTCATGGGCCGTCGCGTTCTCGACCGCCCGACGCGGAGCTTCTGAGCCATGACCGAAAAGCTCAACGTCGTCCCCTTCGTCAGTGTCGACCATATGATGAAGCTCGTCCTCGCCATCGGCGTGGAGCGCTTCCTCGGAGAACTCGCGGAAGAGATCGAGGCGGATTTCCGCCGCTGGGAAATGTTCGACAAGACGCCGCGCGTGGCCTCGCATAGCCGCGAGGGGGTGATCGAACTCATGCCCACCAGCGACGGCGAGGTCTACGGCTTCAAATACGTGAACGGCCATCCCAAGAACACCCGCGAGGGCCGCCAGACCGTCACGGCCTTCGGCGTGCTGGCGGATGTGGGGAACGGCTACCCGGTTCTCCTGACCGAGATGACGATCCTCACGGCCCTGCGCACGGCCGCCACCTCGGCGCTCGCCGCCAAGCATCTGGCGCCGCGAGGCGCAAACGCCATGGCGGTGATCGGCAACGGTGCCCAGTCGGAGTTCCAGGCGCTGGCCTTCAAGGCGCTCGTCGGCATCGACCGGCTGCGCCTCTACGACATCGACCGTACGGCCAGCCTGCGCTGCGCCCGCAACTTGGCCGGCATGGGCCTGGACATCACGATCTGCAATTCCATCGAGGAAGCCATGGAGGGCGTGCAGATCGTCACGACGGTCACGGCCGACAAGCAGAACGCGACCATCCTCACCGACAACATGGTCGGCTCGGGCCTGCACATCAACGCGGTGGGCGGGGATTGCCCGGGCAAGACCGAGCTCCACCCGGACATCCTGCGGCGCTCCGAGATCTTCGTAGAATACCCGCCTCAGACGCGCATCGAGGGCGAGATCCAGCAGCTTGCGCCCGACCATCCGGTGACCGAGCTGTGGCAGGTGATCACCGGTGTTGCGCCCGGGCGAAGCGATGCGCGGCAGATCACGCTCTTCGACTCCGTCGGCTTCGCGATCGAGGACTTCTCGGCCCTGCGCTACGTGAAGCGCCAGATCGAACGAACGGGACTCTACGAGGAACTGGATCTGCTCGCCGATCCGGACGATCCGCGCGATCTCTTCGGCATGCTCCTGCGCGCCAAGGCCTCCGCCCCGGCCGCGTGAACCCGCGGGCCTTAAGAAAATCGAAGCATTGCCCGGTCAGGCTTCGCTCCTCGGACGACCTGTCCGTGCGAAAGCGGAGCCACGCATGCGCGAGCCTCTCTTGATCCGTCCCGTCACGCGGGAGGACCATGCCCAATGGGAGCCCTTGTGGGAAGGATACAATGCCTTCTACGGGCGCTCCGGACCGACGGCTCTCGATCCCGCCATCACGCGGACGACCTGGGAACGGTTCTTCGATGCCTATGAGCCGGTTCATGCCCTCGTGGCCGAAAGCGGAGATCGGCTCCTCGGCCTCGCGCATTACCTCTTCCATCGCAGCACGACGGCAATTGCACCGAGCTGCTACCTCCAGGACCTCTTCACGACCGAAGCCGCCCGCGGCAAGGGCGTCGGCCGCGCCCTCATCGAAGCCGTCTACCGGCAGGCCTCCCTCGCCGGATCGCCGAGGGTCTACTGGCAGACGCACGAAACCAACACGACCGCAATGCAGCTCTACGACCGCGTGGCGGAACGATCGGGCTTCATCGTCTATCGCAAGCTGTTCTGAGGCGCGCTCCGCCTGTCTCGGATCGCGGAAGTACGGGATTTGAGAGGCACCGGGCAGCGATTGCCGGAACGGGCCTTTCGAACCGTTCCGGCAGACTTTGGCGCCGTGCCCCTCAGGGCGCCTGCGGATCAGGCTAGCTGCGCTTCGGAGGAGAAGCGGGCCAGCTCTTGATGAGGGTGTCGTAATCCACCGTCTCGCCCTTTGGCTTCTCGTTCTCGAGCTTGCGCTGGGGCGCGATGTGGCCGGAGGCCGCGGCCTTCTTGAACCAATCCTCGGCCGAGGTCTTGGGGTTCAGCTTCGGACCGCATTCGCCCTGCACGTTCGCCCGCTCCAGACGGCCGAGCACCTCGTCCTGCGCGGCCGCAAGCGCATCCATCGCCTGCTGCGGGGTCTTGGCGCCCGATGCCGCGTCACCGATGTTCTGCCACCAGAGCTGCGCGAGCTTGGGATAATCCGGCACGTTGTTGCCGGTGGGCGTCCACTGCACGCGGGCCGGCGAGCGGTAGAACTCGATCAGGCCGCCGAGCTTGGGCGCCCGCTCGGTGAAGCTCTTATCCCAGATATCGCTTTCGCGGATGAACGTGAGGCCGACATGGCTCTTCTTCAGCGAGACGCTCTTGGAGGTCACGAACTGGGCATAGAGCCAGGCGGCCTTGCGGCGTTCCACGGGCGTGGACTTGAGGAGCGTCCAGGAGCCGGCATCCTGGTAGCCGAGCTTCATGCCGTCCTTCCAGTAGGCGCCGTGGGGCGAAGGCGCCATGCGCCATTTCGGCGTGCCGTCCTCGTTCACCACCGGCAGGCCCGGCTTCACCATGTCGGCCGTGAAGGCGGTGTACCAGAAGATCTGCTGGGCGATGTTGCCCTGCGCCGGGACTGGGCCGGATTCCGAGAAGTTCATGCCGTTCGCCTGGGGCGGAGCATATTTCTTCATCCAGTCCAGGTACTTGACGATGGAGTAGACGGCCGCCGGCCCGTTGGTGTCGCCGCCGCGCTCGATGGAGGAACCGACCGGACGGCAGCCCTCCATGCGGATGCCCCACTCGTCGACCGGCAGGCCGTTGGGGATCCCCTTGTCGCCGTTACCGGCCATGGAGAGCCAGGCATCGGTGAAGCGCCAGCCCAGCGACGGGTCCTTCTTGCCGTAATCCATGTGGCCATAGACCTTGACGCCGTCGATCTCCTTCACGTCGTTGGTGAAGAATTCCGCGATATCCTCATAGGCCGACCAGTTCACCGGCACGCCGAGATCATAGCCGTACTTGGCCTTGAACTTCTCCTTCAGGTCCGGACGCTGGAACCAGTCGTACCGGAACCAGTAGACGTTGGCGAATTGCTGGTCGGGCAATTGGTACATCTTGCCGTCCGGCGCCGTCGTGAAGGACTTGCCGATGAAGTCGTTCACGTCGAGCATCGGGTTGGTGACATCCTTGCCGTCGCCCGCCATCCAGTCGTCGAGCGCAATGGCCTGCTTGTAGCGGAAATGGGTGCCGATGAGGTCGGAATCGTTCACCCAGGCGTCGTAGATGTTGCGTCCGGACTGCATCTGCGTCTGGATTTTCTCCACCACGTCGCCTTCCTGGATGAGGTCGTGGTTCACCTTGATGCCGGTGATCTCCGTAAAGGCCTTGGCGAGCGTGCGGGCCTCGTATTCATGGGTGGTGATCGTCTCGGAGACCACGTTGATCTCCATACCGGCGAAGGGCTTCGCGGCATTGATGAACCACTCCATCTCCTTCATCTGCTCGTCCTTGGACAGGGTCGAGGGCTGGAACTCGCTGTCGACCCACTTCTTCGCCTCCTCCATCCCGGCGAAGGCCGTGCCCGTTCCGAGCACCATGGCAACGGTGCTCGCCGTAACAAGAAGCCTGAAACGCGACCTTGCGATCATTGGTTCTTCCTCCCGTGTCGGCCGGCCGCTCGGGCCGGTCGGGTTGCTCTCCTCGGCGCAGCGCCGCAGAGATTCCGGGGCCTGCCCTCACACGTAGCGGAACACGCCCGCCGCGTAGACGAGGGAGAGGCCAAAGGCCCACCATAGATCGGGCCCGACGAGCCCGAGCCAGGCCAAATGGATGAAGGCGGCGCCCAAAAGGCTGATGAACAGCCGGTCGCCACGCGTCGTGGGAATGCGCAGGATTCCGACCCGCTCCGTCTCCGGGCGGGAGACAGCGAGAACCGTCATGACGAGGAGCAGGCTCGCGATCCCGACGAAGAAGAGCGCCGTCTGCCAGGTCCAGGCCATCCAGGCGAAATCGGACATCGGACGCGCTCCTCTAGACTCGGCCCAGGGCGAAGCCCTTGGCGATGTAGTTGCGCACGAACCAGATCACGAGAGCGCCCGGCACGATGGTGAGTACACCCGCTGCCGCGAGGAGCCCCCAATCCATGCCGGCGGCCGAGACCGTGCGGGTCATGGTGGCCGCGATGGGCTTGGCGTTCACCGAGGTCAGCGTGCGCGCGAGCAGCAGCTCGACCCACGAGAACATGAAGCAGAAGAAGGCCGCGACGCCGATGCCGCTGGCGATCAGGGGCATGAAAATTTTCACGAAGAAGCGCGAGAACGAGTAGCCGTCGATGGCGGCCGTCTCGTCGATCTCCCGCGGCACGCCGGACATGAAACCCTCCAGGATCCACACCGCCAGCGGGATGTTGAACAGGCAATGGGCCAGGGCAACCGCCCAGGGCGTGTCGAACAGGCCGATGGCCGAATAGAGATTGAAGAAAGGCAGCGCGAAGACTGCAGGCGGCGCCATGCGGTTGGTGAGCAGCCAGAAGAAGAGATGCTTGTCGCCCAAAAAGCGGTAGCGCGAGAACGCATAGGCGGCCGGCAGCGCGACCGAGATCGACAGCACCGTGTTGATGATCACGTAGGTGAGCGAGTTGATGTAGCCCGAATACCAGCTCTCGTCCGTGAAGATCTTGATGTAGTTCTCGAAGGTCAGCTCCCGGGGCCAGAGCGTCAGGCCGCTCGTGATCTCCATGTTGGTCTTCAGGCTCATGTTCACGAGCCAGTAGATCGGCAGCATCAGGAACAGGAGGTAGAGGGTCATCACGACCGCCTTCCCGCCGATCCGCGGCCGGGCGACGGCGGGGTGCGCGGCTGCCGCCCGCTCCATGTTCGCGGCCTTCGTCCGGCCCATGATGACCGTATCCGTCATCCCTCGACCCTCTCGCGCTGCGCATCCACGTTGGTCATGACGGTGTAGAACACCCAGCAGATGGCCAGGATGATGAGGTTGTAGACGATCGACATGGCGGCCGCCTTGCCGAGATCGAACTGCCCGAGCGCCAGCTTCACCAAATCGATGGACAGGAACGTGGTGGCGTTGCCCGGCCCGCCCCCAGTGAGCACGAAGGGCTCCGTGTAGATCATGAACGAATCCATGAAGCGCAGCAGGACCGCGATGAGCAGGACCCGGCGCATCTTGGGCAGCTGGATCGTGCGGAACACCGCCCAGCGGGAGGCGCCGTCGATACGCGCCGCCTGGTAATAGGCGTCCGGGATCGACTTCAGGCCCGCATAGCAGAGGAGTGCCACGAGGCTCGTCCAGTGCCAGACGTCCATGACCACGATGGTGATCCAGGCATCGAGGGAGTGGCCCGTATAGTTGTAGTCGATCCCGAGCCGGTTCACGGCCCAGCCGAGGAGGCCGATATCGCCGCGGGCGAAGACCTGCCAGATCGTGCCAACCACGTTCCACGGAATGAGAAGCGGCAGCGCCATCAGCACGAGGCAGAGCGCCACGCGCCACCCTTCCCGCGGCATGGACAGAGCGACCAGGATCCCGAGCGGCACCTCGATCGCAAGGATGATCGCCGAGAACAGGAGCGTGCGCCAGAGCGCGCCGAAGAACCGGCTGCCGAGATCGCGCGAGGGATCGAGCAGGTCCTGGTACCAGCCGACGCCGTTCCAGAAGAACTGGTTGTTGCCGAAGGTATCCTGCACCGAATAATTCACCACCGTCATGAGCGGCAGCACGGCCGAGAAGGCGACAAGCGCGAAGACGGGCAGGACCAGGAACCAGGCTTTCTGGTTGAGGGTCTTCGTCATGCGGAGCCTCCCTCGGCCGGCTCACCCGCGACGAGGTGGCCGTCCGCATAGATGTGGATATGGCGCGGATCGAGCGTGAGCGCCGCCTCATCGCCCGTCAGGGACACATCGTCCGGCACGCTCGCGGCGAGCGGACGCCCGGCCATCTCGACCCGGGCGATGCGGGCGCGGCCGATATCGTCGATGCGCCGCAGCCGCACCGGCAGGCCCGCGCCCTTCGGCTGCAGGGAGACGAATTCGGGCCGGATGCCGAGCTCGATCCGCCCGGTCCGGGACAGGCCCGGATAGGCCCGCCGGAGGGCCACGGGCTCGTCGCCCACATAGGCGGTCGTGCCCTCGACCCGGCACGGCAGGATGTTCATGCCCGGCGAGCCTATGAAATGGCCCACGAAGGTGTGGGCGGGCCGATCGAAGAGCTCCTCGGGCGTCCCGGTCTGCACGACGGCGCCGTCATGCATGACGACGACCTTGTCGGCGAAGGTCAGGGCCTCCGTCTGGTCGTGCGTCACGTAAATCATCGTGATGTCCAGCGCTCGGTGGATCTCCTTGAGGGTTGAGCGCAGCTGCCACTTGAGGTGCGGGTCGATCACCGTCAGCGGCTCGTCGAAGAGGATCGCGGCCACGTCGGGCCGCACGAGTCCGCGCCCCAGGGAGATCTTCTGCTTCATGTCGGCCGTGAGATTGCTGGCCTTGCGGTCGAGCACCCGGGTCAGGTCGAGAAGCCGTGCAATCTCGTCGACGCGGGCCGCGGTCCTGTCCCGGGGAGCGCCCCGGTTCTTCAGCGGGAAGGCCAGGTTCTCGCGCACCGTCATGGTGTCGTAGACGACCGGGAACTGGAACACCTGCGCGATGTTGCGCGCCTCTGTCGGCAGGTCGGTCACGTCCCGCTCGTCGAAGCGGATGCGGCCGCGCGTCGGGTGCACCAGTCCCGAGATGATGTTGAGCAAGGTCGTCTTGCCGCAGCCCGAGGGGCCGAGCAGCGCATAGGCGCCGCCCTGCTCCCAGACATGGTCGATTTCCTTGAGGGCGTAGTCCTGAGGGCCGCGCGGATCGGGGCGGTAGGAGTGGGCGAGGTGGTCGAGGGCGATGCGAGCCAAGGCGATCTCCTCACGCGGCCTGTTGCGCGGCATCCGCCGACGCGAGGCGCCCCGTCTCGTCGAACAGGAAAAGACGACGCGGATCGAGATAGGCCGTGACCGGCGCGCCCGGATCCAGGCGCATCACGCCGGGAACCAGCGCGACGAACCGATGGCGCCCGACCTCCAGATGGATGAAGCTCTCCGAACCTGTGATCTCCACCAGCACGACAATTGCCGGGATGGGAACGGCATCGCCTGACATTCGCTCGAGCCCGAGATGGTGGGCGCGGAACCCGACCGTGTAGGCCCCGTCGGGAACCTCCGCAAAGGCACCCGTCGCGCGGATCTCCCCGCCCGTGTCCAACACCACGGCGCCTCCCGCTACCCGGGCGCCCAGCATATTGAGTGGTGGATCGGAGAAGACCCGCGCCGTGACGAGGTCCCGCGGCCGGCGATAGACCTGCGGGGTGGGACCGAACTGCGTCACGCGGCCCTCGAAGAGGGTCGCCGTATTGCCGCCGAGGAGCAGGGCCTCAGAGGGCTCGGTGGTGGCATAGACGAAGACGGCGCCCGACGCGGCGAAGACCCGCGGCAGCTCCTCCCGCAATTCCTCGCGCAGCTTGTAGTCGAGATTGGCGAGTGGCTCGTCGAGCAGGACGAGGTCGGCGCGCTTCACCAGGGCCCGGGCGATGGCGGTCCGCTGCTGCTGGCCGCCCGAGAGGCTGAGCGGCTTGCGATCGAGATAGGGCTCGAGCTTGAGAAGACGCGCGGCCTCCTGCACGCGGCTCTCAATCTCGCCTCTCGGGAGGCCCGCCACGCGCAGGGGCGATGCGATGTTCTCGTAGACCGAGAAGGACGGGTAATTGATGAATTGCTGGTAGACCATCGCGACGCTGCGGCGCTGCACGGGTAAGCCCGTCACGTCCTTTCCGTCGACGATGACACGGCCCTGCGTTGGCGCATCGAGGCCCGCCATCAGCCGCATGAGCGAGGTTTTTCCGGCAAGCGTCGCTCCGAGGAGCACGTTGAGGGAGCCGCGTTCGAGGGAGAGGGACACGTCCGCGACGTGTGTCTGGGTGCCGACCGTTTTTCCGACCCTATCGAGAACGAGCGACATGGCCCATGTCCCGCAGGCGAAGAGGAGCGGTGCTTCCTGTCATCAACCGCGGCGGTGCCCGGGTTCCGAACTTGGGAAACCCATCATGTCCGACGTCGCGGAACCGTTTCTCCAAGCGCTTCCTCCCTGAAGCCCTCGCACGATTCGGTTATTTTTGTTCTTGTTGTCCGGGAAGCTTAAGTTGAGCGCACACGGAGCGCAAGGGGCCGCGCCTGCTCCCGCGGGCGGGCTGTCCCGACCGGTCCGATACACGGCCGGGACAGACCTTCTTACACGATCAGGAAATCGCCCGCCGTCAGCTTGAGGCCCTTGTTCACTTGGGCGAACTGCACCGCTGCCGCACGCCCCGTGCCGTCCGGATCATACGAGATGAGGCCCGTCGTGGCGTCGTACACGATGCGGTCTGACCCATCGTGCGCCCGGGTGCCGGCCCAGAACTCGGCGGAAGGCAGGAAGCCCGCCGCTCCGGCCGCACCGAAGACCATGTGGTCGAGCATGATCGTGTCGTCCGCCGGGTTGAAGTCCGTGATCCAGTCCAGATTGGTGGTCCGGCTGAGCGTGGTGTCGAACCGGAACGCGTCGGCGCCGACGCCGCCCGTAAGGACGTCGTTGCCCCTGCCCCCGGCCAGCACGTCGTTGTCGCCGAGGCCGCTGAGACGGTCGCTGCCCGCGCCGCCCATCAGGGTATTGGCGGCCGCATTGCCGGTCATCGTGTCATTGCCGGCTCCGCCGATGGCGTTCTCGATCAGCGAGCGCGGGTCGCCCTCGTAGAGGAGCGCATTCGCGATGTTGCCCCGGGCCGTGTGGCCGCTGCCGAGCTGCGCCAGCTGGGTCTTCGACAGGGTAGTCCATGCGCCGGGTTGCAGGTCGACCGAGAGGCCGGTGACATAGTTGGAGAAGTCGTAAGTGTCGGTGCCGCCTCCGTCCCAGATCGTCAGGAAGATGCGGTTGGCACCGGGCGCACCCTGCCCCTGCCCGTCCACGAAGGCTTGGCCCGTCGCCGGGTCGAAGTGGTAGACCGTATTGCCGTTCTGGGTGGAGAAGTTCGGGCCATACATGTGCTGCAGGGCCGCGATGTCGTCCATCATCAGCGACTGGGCATAGCCCCAGGTCTCGTTCTCCACGTATTGCCCGGCCGCGCCCACATAGGAGCGGTAGGTCATCACCGAATATTCCATGGAATCGTGCGCGTAGGGCAGCGCGCCGTAGCCGCCGGTCTCGTTGCCGTGCTTCAGCCCGAGCGAATGCCCGAGTTCGTGCAGCATGGTGTAGAAGCCGTAATTGCCGGGCTGCGGCGCGTCATACCACCCGTTCGCGGTGCCGAACCAGGTATCGCCCGCCTCCTGATAATCGGCCGGCGTGTAGGTCCAGGCGGAAGAAGGCATGGCCGACGAAGCGAGGCGGAGCGTCGCGTGCGCCGTGCTGGTCTCCTGCATTTCGGTGAAGCTCACATCCGCGACGGCCGCGATTGCATCGAGAACCGTATGAGCGGCGGTGACCTGCCGGGCGTTCAGCGGCGCGAAACCGTCCTGAGGCTCGCCCTGGCCATAGCCCGAGCCGTAATAAGAGGCTTTTGTTGGAAAACTGTAGGTGAGGTTCTGGGTGTTCCACATCTGCCCCGAGAGCAGGGCGTCGATATCCTGGTTACCGGTGCGTTCGACCGAAACTGTACCCGTCATTGCCGTTCCTTCTGGCCGTTCTTGTCTGAAAAGCCTAAGGGAACCCACCCGCCAGGCTATATCTCTTTGGAGGTAGAACTGCGGCTAAATGACTGCGTTATTTAAGAATTTTCACCCAACCCGGGATACCGTGAAAAGCCCGGGACCATAGGCCCAGGGACAGGCAGGAAATCCTCGCAGCTCAGCAGAAGCCACGATGGAGCGATTCGGGACCTTCGCTGATCGTTCACGTCCGAAAACCGCGAGCGTCGCGGCCGCCATGGTGGCAGGATGACGACATGACGAATCTCGATCCAGCTGCCTGCTACAGAGCCCTGCAATCCCGCGACCGCCGCTTCGACGGGCGCCTCTTCGTGGGTGTCACGTCCACGGGGATCTATTGCCGCCCCATCTGCCCCGCGAATACGGCCAAGTCCGAGAACTGCCGCTTCTACCCCTCGGCTGCGGCCGCCCAAGAGGCGGGCTTTCGCCCCTGCCTGCGCTGCCGGCCCGAGACCGCGCCCGATCTCGGCTCCTGGCGCGGCACCTCGAACACGGTCTCCCGCGGGCTCGCCCTCATCGCGGAAGGCGCTCTCGACGGCGAGGAGGCGAGCGTCGAGGCGCTGGCCTCACGGCTCGGCATCGGCGAGCGTCAGTTGCGCCGCCTGTTCCAGGAACACCTGGGCGTCTCGCCTCTCGCGGTCGCGCAGACCCGGCGCATCCTCTTCGCCAAGCAGCTGATCCACGACACGCGCCTGCCCATGTCCGAGATCGCGCTCGCGGCTGGCTTCGGCAGCGTGCGGCGCTTCAACGAGACCTTCCAGGCGCTCTACCGCCGACCGCCGAGCGCGATCCGCAAGCGGAGCGTGAGCCCCCTGCCCGAGGGATCGGCCGCGACGATGGGCGTGACCGTCCGGCTGCGCTACCGGGCCCCTTACGACTGGGATGCCATGCTGGCCTTTCTCAAGGCACGCGCCATCGATGGCGTGGAACGGGTCGAGGGCAGTGTCTACCGCAGGACCGTCCTGCATGACGGCATGACCGGCACGGTGGCGGTGTCCCATCTGGCCGAGAAAGAGAGCCTCGAGGTGGTGATCCGCTTTCCCGGCGTCCAGGCCCTGCCGGCCATCGTGGCGCGGGTGCGGCGCGTCTTCGATCTCGGCGCCGACGTGATGACCGTGACGAGCCACCTGGCGCAGGATCCGCAGCTCGCCCCGCTCGTTACGGCCCGGCCGGGCCTGCGCGTTCCGGGCGGCTGGGATGGGTTCGAGGTCGCCATGCGGGCGATCCTCGGCCAGCAGGTTACCGTGGAGGCGGGCCGGCAGCTCGGCAGCAGGCTTGCGCGGATCTGCGGCACGCCGATGACGGACATCCAGGGCCGGGACGACGGCCTCACCCTTGCGTTCCCGACCGCCGCCCAGGTGCTGGCGGCGGATATCAGCTCACTCGGCATGCCAAACGCCCGCAAGGCCGCCCTCAAGGCGGTAGCGGAGGCAGCGGTCGCGGATACGGACCTGTTCCGGCCGCTCGGCACCGTGGAGGAGACGGTCGCGCGGCTCAGCGCTATCCGCGGGATCGGCGAATGGACGGCTCATTACATCGCTCTGCGGGCCGTGCGCGAGCCGGATGCCTTTCCGGCCAGCGACATCGGCCTGCTGCGGGGCGCCGCCGGACGGGACGGCGCCCGCCCCTCCCCGGCAGAACTGCAGAAGCGTGCCGAAGCTTGGCGCCCCTGGCGCGCCTATGCGGCGCAGCATCTCTGGGCCGCCGACGAGAAGAGCGCGTAATCCTCTGCCGGTCCGCTGGATGCGGATCGGACTCCCCTTGCCACGGCCACGTCCTGGCCCGACATTTTCACACCCTCACGACCGGAGACTTTCCATGCCCGCACGGCCCGACGCCGCAACCGCCTTTCACCGCCTGCACCAGGGCCCCGAACTCCTGATCCTCGCCAATGCCTGGGATGCCGGCACGGCGCGCCTGATGGAGAGCCTCGGCAGCCGGGCCATCGCGACGACGAGCGCCGGCGTTGCCTGGGCCCATGGTTATGCGGATGGCGACGTCCTCCCGGTCGATCTCCTGGTGGGAACGGTGGCGGCCATCGCCCGCATCGTCGCGGTGCCCGTGACCACCGACATGGAGGGTGGCTATTCCGACCGGCCGGAGGAGGTCGGCGAACTGGCCGCGCGCCTCATCGATGCGGGCGCATCGGGCATCAACATCGAGGACGGATCGGCCTCGCCCGACCTGCTCTGCGCCAAGATCGAGACGATCCGGCGGGTTGCCGAGAAGAGCGGCGTCGATCTCTTCATCAATGCGCGCACCGACGTCTTTTTGCGCAGCCTCGCTCCGCAGGAGGCCCGCGTGGACGAGACGCTCGCCCGCGCCAGGCGCTACCGGGATGCGGGCGCGAGCGGGATCTTCGTCCCGGCCGCAACGGCGCCGGACGACATCCGCTGCATCGCGGCCGGCACCGATCTGCCGCTCAACGTGATGGCGCGTCCCGGCCTGCCTGCGGCTGCAGAACTCGTCCGGCTCGGCGCGCGCCGGCTCAGCGCCGGTTCCGCACTGTCCGAAGCGCTGCTGAACCGGCTCTCCGGCCTCGCGAAGCCCTTCCTCGAGACGGGTGATTCGGACCTCATCTGCAGTGCGGCAGGGTCCTACGGAGACCTCAACGCCCTCATGAAGAAGCGCGCCTGACAGGGCTTTCGCGGATACGACAGCCACACGCGCCGGAGCGTTTTCCATGGAACCGGGCGCGTCCGGTCCGCATTCAGAGTGGGTTCACGGGTGAACCATGAGAATCGCACCCGTGACCGCCTGAATCGTGTCGGTTGACCCTGTGGAGAGTTCCATGTCGAAACGCGTTGCCCTGGCTAGCCTGGCGCTCATCGGCGCCCTGATCGCCGGCACTCCCGCGGGTGCCCAGTCTTATTACGACGATGATTATTACGGCCCGCCGCCTGGACCGCGTTATGCGCCGCGCTATCGTGACATGGACGAGTATCCGCCGCCGCGCAGGGCCCGGGGTCCGCGCGGCCAGTGGGATTGCAACGCGCATCGCTGCGTCAACGTGGCGACCGGAGAATTGTGGGAATCGACCTGCAATTACCGTGGCTGCTTCCCGCTCCGTCCGGCTCGGCAGCGGGGCTATGGCTGGTAGGCTTCCTAAGCCCTTGAGGGAGCCGGCATCTCTCTGCCGCGCCGGCTCAGCTTGCCGAACCGCTTGATCGCCCGGTCGCGCCTGAGCCGCGACAGGCGGTCGAGCCAAAAGATTCCGTCGAGCTGGTCGATCTCGTGCTGCAGGCACACGGCCAGGAAGCCCTCCGCCTCCTCTTCCCGTTCATGACCCTGAAGATCCTGGAACGCGATCCGCACCCGCGCGGGCCGCTCGATCTCGTCGGTCACGCCCGGCATGGAGACGCTGCCCTCCACGTGCCGGATCATGTCATCAGAGACATTGAGGATGCGCGGATTGGCATAGATCCTAGGCTCGGCATCGCCTTCGAGCGCGATCACCACGAGCCTCAAGGGAATGCCCAGATGCGGGGCCGTGATGCCGACGCCCGGTGCCGCATGCATCGTGTCCACCAGATCCTGCGCCAGGTCTTCGAGCGCGGCATCGAAGGTCGTCACGGGCCCGGCCGGAATGCGCAGGCGTGGATCCGGAAAATAGACAAGGGGCCTGACCGCCAAGGATCGTCTCCGTCGTGAAGGAGCACGAGCTTTGGGCGACATCGACGCTCCGCGCAAGCGGCAGGGTGCTGGTTCAGGAGCGCTGCAGGAACAGGGCGGCCTCACGGGCGGCCCGCTCGCCCTCCAGGAAGGCGCCACCGACCGTCATGGCGCCACCCCCGGCGCTCGCCTCGCCGGCCAGCCAGATCCGCTCCCCGATCGGGATGCGCAGCGCCTGGCGCGCCGCGAGATGGCCCGGCTTCGCGATGGAATAGGAGCCGCGGGCATAGGGATCGCTCCACCATCCGGCGAGGCGTCCGCCCTTGACCGCACTGCGAATGCGGCCGCCGACCATGGTGGAGAGGCGCTCGACCGCGTAATCCGCTGCGGCCCGCTCCCCTGCGGCGCACAGCTCCCGGGCATAATCCCCGCCGAAATAGGCGAGCGCGATGTCCTGCCCGTCCGGCCAGAACTCGAAGCTCATGGCCTCCCCGTCCGCCCGGATATCGGTGAGATCCGTCGCCTCCACGGCGCCGAACTGCGCCCGGTCGATGTGCAGGGCGATCTTGGTGAGCGCTCCCATGTGGAGCCCCGAGAGCGCAGCCACGGTCTCATGGGGCAGGCCCGGGACGAAGCGCAACGCCCCGGCCTGGAGCACGCCTACCGGCACCGTCACGATGACGGCCCGGGCCGTCAGGGTGCCCTGCGGCGTGAGCGCCGCGACGCGTCCCTGGTCCAGGCGCAGCTCCGTCACCGGCACGTTGAGGCGCACCGGAACGTCCGCGCCATAGAGCGCCACCAGGGCGCCATAGCCGCCGGCGGGGATGAAATCGTCGCCGCTCCAGAGCTGGTCGTAATCCTGCACGGAGACGCGCTCCGGCTCCTCGCCGAGGGCAAAGAGCGTAATCCCCCCGGCCGCCGCGGCCAGCTCGGGCGCCCTCCCCTGCACCGTGTCGGCGAAGGAGGCATCGACGGAGCCCGTCGTCTCCAGCAGGTTCTCGAGATCCCGATAGGCGGCACGCCGTCTCCGGCGCTCGGTCTCGGGCAGCGGCACTCCATCGCGGAAGACCCGGAAGCCGCCTGTGGTCTCCACGTTGAGGGCCACGCCCAGATCCTGCGCGATCCGGCGCCAGGGATTGTGCTCGGCCCAGTGGATGTAGTGGGCGCCCGCATCGAAGAACGGGCCGAGGGTCCGGTCCGTATAGGCCCGCCCGCCGATCCGGTCGCGGGCCTCGAGCACAGTGACGGACAATTGGGCCTGGCGCAGGACCTTGGCGGCCGCAAGCCCGGCCGCGCCCGCGCCGACCACGAGGACATCCGTATCCGCAGCCAGAGCCCGCCGCACGAAGGGAAGCGAGACGGCGCCGGCAAGAAGGCTGCGTCGGGTAAAGTGCATGGGGCCGCGCCTTCGGTCGGGACGGTGTGCGGGAAGCCTCCGTCCGACGACGGAACTCCCCTCACTCTAGGGGCCCGATTGGCGCGAATTTAGGGCGCCCTCACGCGTCCCGGAAATAGGGCTCGACCGGCCCCTTCAGCTTGATCGTGAGCGGGTTGCCGTGACGGTCCTTGCTGTTGCCCGCTGCGACGCGGATCCAGCCCTCGCTGACGCAGTATTCCTCCACGTTGGTTTTCTCGACGCCCTTGAAGCGGATGCCGACGCCCCGTTCCAGGATCGTGGCATCGTAATAGGGGCTGTCCGGGTTGCTGGAGAGCCGGTCGGGAGGAGTATCGGTCATGGGCTGGCCTTCTTGCGCGTTTCGTCTGCCCATAGCGTCTTACGGCCGTTTTTCCAAATCCCTGCGAATCCCGCAGAGCACCTCTGCAGGAGCCTCCCTTGCGCGGGCGGGCCGATGTTTTTATATAGCGGCCATATTATTAGCAACCTATCAATGTGCTGCCTATGGAAACCTCCCGTGCGGATACCCGCGTCGCATTCATCGACGAGCTGACCAAGGTCAGCCGCAAGCTGCGCACGGCTTTTGATGCCCAAGTGAAGGCCAGGGAGCTGACCATGGCGCGGGCCCGGACGCTGCTGCGCCTGCTCCGGCACGACGGCATGACCCAGACGGAGCTTGCAGTCGAGCTGGAGATCGAGGGGCCGACCCTGGTCCGCCTTCTGGACAATCTGGAGGCTCATCGCCTCATCGAGCGCTGCCCGGTGAAGGGCGACCGTCGTGCCAAGCGGGTCGCGCTGACCGAAGAGGGACGGGTTCAGGCGGGCATCGTCAGCCGTCTCGCGGACGACGTGAGGGAGACCGTCCTGGCGGACGTTGCGGAGGACGACCTGCAGACGGCCATCCGGGTCTTCCACGCCATGTCCCGCAACATCGAGGCGATCGCATGAGCGACGCCGCCGAGGCGAAGGCCACGCCGCCGGCGCCGCCTCCCTTCGTCCCGAAGCCTCCGCTTCTCACGGCCGCTTACCTGCTGGCGGGAGCGCTGCTCGCGCTGACGCAGGGGCTCGGCATGAACCTCGTGTCGGCGAACCTCCTGCAGATCCAGGGATCCCTCGGGGCGACCACCAACGAGGCCACGTGGCTGATGGCGGCCTACATGGCGCCCAATGTCAGCCTCTCGCTACTGCTCATCAAGATCCGCGCGCAATATGGGCTGCGCAACTTCGCGGAGCTCTCCATCGTGGGCTTCGTCCTGGTGTCGCTCATGCACCTTTTCGTGAGCGACCTCCAATCGGCCGTCGTCGTGCGCTTCTTCAGCGGGATCGCGGCCTCGCCCATGTCGTCGCTCGGCTTCCTCTACACGCTCGAAACGTTCCCGCCCCAGAAAAAGCTGAATATCGGCCTGTGCCTTGCGCTGACGAACATCTCGCTTGCGATGCCGGTGGCGCGGCTCGTCTCGCCCTTCCTCCTGGAATTCGGCCAGTGGCACGGGCTCTATCTCATGGAAATCGCGCTCGCGCTCATGAGCTTCGCAGCCGTATACCTGCTGCCTCTCACAACGCCGCCGCGTGCCAAGGTGATCGAGCGCCTCGACGTGGTCAGCTACCTCCTGCTGGCCATAGGATTCGGCTCGCTTGCGGTCGTGCTCACCCTCGGGCGGCTCTACTGGTGGTTCGAGGCGCCGTGGATCGGCGTTCTGCTGGCGGCCGCAATCGCGTCGCTGACCGCCATGGCGACGATCGAGCTCAACCGGAAGAACCCACTGATCGACGTCCGCTGGCTCACCAGCCGGGACATGCTTCACTTCACCGGCGCCCTGCTCGTGTTCCGCATCGTGCTGGCGGAGCAGTCGAGCGGCGCATTCAGCTTCTTCCAGATGCTCGGATTGCAGAATGAGCAGCTCGCCACCCTCGCGTGGATCATCCTGGCCGCAAGCATCGCCGGAGGGCTGACCTGCGCCGTGCTGATGAAGCCCGGACGGGAACCGCATATCCACGCGCTGTCCCTGTGCCTGATCGCCTTCGGAGCCTATTGGGACAGCCTCGCCACGAACCTTACGCGGCCCGCCGAGATGTATGCGAGCCAGGCGATGATCGCCTTCGCGAGCGCCCTGTTCCTTCCGCCTGCCCTCGCCCGGGGCATGACGTCCGCCCTGAAGAAGGGGCCAAACTACATCCTGAGCTTCATCGTGGTGTTCCTGCTCACACAGAGCCTCGGCGGCCTCTTCGGCTCGGCGGTGTTCGGCACCTTCGTGACCTGGCGGGAGAAGATTCATTCCCATGCCCTCGTGCAGCACATCACTTTCCTCGATCCGCTGGTGGCCCAGCGCGCAAGCCAGCTCGGCGGTGCCTATGCGCGCGTCCTCACGGACCCGGCCCTGCGCAGCGCGGAGGGCCTTGCGCTCCTGAGCCAGCAGGCGACCCGAGAGGCGAACGTGCTGGCCTACAACGACGCCTTTCTCCTTGTCGCGGCCATCGCGGTCTTCGCCCTCGTGGCTCTTCTCATTCACCTGGCGGTCGCGGCCCTCGCGCTGCGCATCGCCCCGCAACCCGCCACACCCTGACGCAACGCCTTCCCGGTCATGACCCGCCATCTCCGCTCCACCGCAACGATCATCGCCCTCGTGCTCGGCATCGCCGGCATCGCCCTGGTCCTCTACGCCTGGCGCCTCCCGCCCTTCGAAAGCACTGTCGAGAGCACGGACAACGCCTATGTCCGCGGCCAGGTGACCCTCATCAGCCCACAGCTGGCCGGATATATCTCCGAAGTGGCGGTCCAGGACTTCCAGTCCGTAAAGGCCGGTCAGGTTCTCGTGCGGCTCGACAGCCGCATCTACGAGCAGAAACTGAAGCAGGCGCAGGCGACCCTCGCGGTCCAGAAGGCGGCGCTCGCCAATTCGGAGCAGAAGCGCCGCTCCGACGAGGCGCGGATCGCGGCCGGCGAGGCGCAGGTGAGCGGCGCCAAGGCGGCGCTGGCGACCGCGCAGGCCAATTGGAGCCGGGTCGAGCCGCTGCTCGAACGCGGCGTCACGACCCAGAGCCAGGCGGATCAGAGCAAGGCGGCGCTCGAACAGGCGAAGGCCGCCCTGAGCCAGGCAGAATCGTCCCTGGAAGTGGCCCGGCAGGATCTCGCCGCGACCGTGGTCAACCGCCAGTCTCTCGAGGCCGCAGTTCAGAATGCCGAAGCGGCCGTGCGCCTCGCCGAGATCGACCTGCAGAACACCACGATCAGGGCGCCGCAGGACGGGCGCCTGAGCGAGGTTGGAGCCCGGCTCGGGCAATACGTGACGGCCGGCAGCCAGCTCATGGCCGTGGTTCCCGAGAGGGTCTGGGTGATCGCCAATTTCAAGGAAACCCAGCTCGCCGCCATGCGGATCGGGCAGCCGGTGACCTTCACGGTCGATGCCCTGGAACATGCGAGCCTGCACGGCCATGTGGAGCGTTTCTCGCCCGCCGCGGGATCCGAGTTCAGCGTGCTCAAGCCCGACAACGCCACCGGCAACTTCACCAAGGTGGCGCAGCGCGTACCCGTGCGCGTCGCCATCGATCCGGGGCAGAAGCTTGCCGAGCGGCTCGCGCCCGGCATGTCCGTGGTGGTGAGCATCGACACGGCAGCGCCGACCACGACAAATATGGGAAGCTAACTGCGAGTGCTGCTTACAAGGGCGACAGCATCATTAAAGACGCCTCCTCAGCCAGCCCTGGCGTGATCGAAAGGCGAGAGGATTACGAAACGTTGGACACGGGCCGGCTCTCTCCTCGGCCGTTATCGGAGAATCTCGAAGACGGCGCTGAGCTGGTGCTCATAAGCCATCCGGCTATACGCCTCTCCGGTGCTCTTGATCTGGTAACGGGGTGCACCCTCGCCGGAAGGCAACTGCTTGATGACGATGAAAGCACCGCTCCAGCTTGGACCGAGAAAGCGCTTGTCGACAAACATGACGGGCTGGCCGCAGACGAAGTGATGATTGGACATGAAGATTCCTTCCCCCACCGGCCGGACAGGCAGGCGGGATCAATGGGCGAACAAAACGACGAACATGCCAAAGGAGAAAATCAGAGCCAGAGTGCCAAATGCAATCCAGGCCCTCTGATTTTCTGTAAGCGCGAAAACAAGCCTAGACATGGGCTCCTCCTGCAGCCGGGCGATAGCGCCGGGGCGAAGAGCGATCATCGAGCAGTGGCAGATTGAGGTTGGCCGCGCTCATTCCGGGAGCATCATTCCCGCTATAGCCCCGGGGGACCCTAAGAGTAGGAAGCGGCTGCGGCGTCCGGCAAAGCTCGTGTTCTCCGGCGAGCCGCTCATGGGAACGGTAGCTGGAGCCAATCAGGTATTGCGGCTCGACAGAACTGGATCTGACGATAGCCATAACGACATAAGGAACTTTCCAGGGACACCCGGAAAGACGTCGCTCGTTGTAAAGAACGGTTTCTCCGACCGCATAGCGAGGGATCTGCATGGTGCGTTCCTTCAGGATTAGCTCGTGTAGGCCGCCATGCACGAACGAACGGGACACCTTTGCGGTCGGTGTTAGGTCAGGACCGATAACTTGCGGGCCGGCGGATCTTCTCTCGTTCGAGAGAGTCCCTGCGGGAACCTCGGCGCCGAAGCTCCAGGATCGATTTTCCGAACCTGTCCTAAATACCATATAGGGCCCCGGCGATTATTTACATGGGCAATCTCGGAATAAAATATGGATTGCCGGTTTTTCTACCTTAATTCTTCTGAAGAGCGTAAACTTGAATACAGCTTCCGTCCTTGAGCCGTAGATATTCGCCCGACGGATATGTAGCGGCCGGACCGTTTTTGGACAGTGGCAATGCGCCGGCCTGAGATTTGGAGGCCGTTATGAACGATGAGAACGTGGTGCTTTCGATTATCGTCAACGCCATCCAGTTCGAGACACAGCATTCGTCGGGCCATGACGGCTCTGAAGCAGCGAAGAATGACCTTGATCTGGACGCCACACGACGGATCGCAAGAACGATCTTGGCGGCTCTGGCCGAGCAAGGATTCCAAGTGACGCGGACGCCATCCGAGCCCCGATAAGGCTCGGCGGAGCAGGACGGCGCCTGGGTCATCCTGACAGAGGAAGTGGTTCCATGAAGGCAAAGACACTCCCAAACCCTAAGCAGGATGACGCCCTGCGGCGATGGGACAGCGAGGGAGGCGCCCCTCCATCGGGGGACCGATCTCACCAACGGCCCGGCAAGTCCCAGAAGGCAGACAAGTCGGTGAGAGAGAAAGGGCAGGCCCGTTAGCTTGAGCCTGTGGGCCGGGTCCGGCACTCAGCAGTCACGCAGCCTGAAGAGTGCTCCGAGTGAACCTTTCAGTAGATCGGCCAGAGGCCGGGCGTCGCGAGTTCCAGGAGGTGTCCGTCCGGGTCGCGGAAATAGATGCTGCGGCCGCCACGCGGCCAGTCCGTGCGGCCCTCGATGGCAATGCCCTTCCGGGCGAGGCTCTCTTCCCAGGCCGCGAGATCCTCGGCCGGGACCGCGAGCGCGACGTGCTGGCGCCCGCTCCCGTCATGGGGCGGAATGGTGCCTCCCGGCATCGTGACGGTCTCGTTCGTGGACCCCCGCTGGAACAGGAGGAGGACGCTGCGCCCGGCGACATCGAGGGCGCACAGGCGCCGGTCGGCGAAGATCGGCTTCAGGCCGAGCACCGTCTCGTAGAAGGCCTGCGCCCGGGGCACGTCCTCAACATAAAGAGCCGTCTCCAGAACTCCGTTCAGCTTCGGCATCGCGCCTCTCCGTCCGTGCCGCTACAGCCGCAGGCGGCCTTTCCAGGGCGGAATTCTAGCCCTAGATTCCGCCCCCCGAAAACCGACCTGTACGATCCGGCCCCATGGCACGCACCCTCTCGACCATCGGCTTCGATGCCGACGACACGCTCTGGCAGAACGAGCATTTCTACCGGCTCACGGAAGAGCACTTCACATCCCTGCTGGCCGAGCACGGGGAACGGGAGGTCCTGTCGAGCCGCCTCCTCGAGGCCGAGCGGCGCAACCTGAGCCTCTACGGCTACGGCATCAAGGGCTTCACCCTCTCGATGATCGAGACCGCCATCGAGGTCACGGAAGGGCGCGTGCCCGTGGCCGTGATCGAGCGCATCCTGGCGGCCGGCCGTGAGATGCTGAACCACCCCGTGGAAACCCTGCCCCATGCCCGCGAGGCCCTGGAGCGGCTGGCGGGGCGCTACCGCATCGTGCTCATCACCAAGGGCGACCTGTTCGACCAGGAGCGGAAGCTCGCCCAGTCCGGGCTGGGAGACCTGTTCGACGCCGTGGAGATCGTCAGCGAGAAATCCCCCGCGACCTACGAGCGCCTCTTCACCCGGCACGGCGACGGGCCGGAGCACAGCATGATGGTGGGGAATTCCCTCAAATCCGACATCGTCCCGGCCATCGCGGCGGGGAGCTGGGGCGTCTATGTGCCCCATGCGCTGACCTGGGCGCTGGAGCACGCGGAGGAGCCTATCTCGGCGGCGCGCTTCAGGCGCCTCGACCATCTGGGCGAGCTGGCCGATCTCGTCGAGGCGCTCGGCTGACGCCTCGATCACGGATCCGGAAAGCCTTCAGCGGGGCGGCAGGACCTGCGCGATCTCGGCCTCGCCCAGGAGGCGGTATTCCCCCGGCGCCAGATCCTCCGGCAGGGCGAGGCCGCCCACGCGGTCACGGTGCAGGGTGACGACATGGTTGCTGACGGCCGCGAACATCCGGCGCACCTGATGATAGCGCCCCTCCGTGATGGTCACGAGAGCCTCCATCGGCGAGAGCACCTCCAGGACAGCCGGCAGGAGCGGCTTGTCCTCGTTGTCGAGCATCAGCGTGCCCGAGGAGAATATCTCAGCCTCGTCGCCCCGCAGGGGACGGTCGAGGGTGACGCGGTAGCGCTTGGAGACATGGCTGCGCGGCGAGATGATGCGGTGGAGCAGGGTGCCGTCATCGGTCATCAGCAGCAGGCCCGACGTGTCCTTGTCGAGGCGGCCGACCGTGGAGAGCGCCGGGTCGCGGTGCCGCCAGCGCGGCGGCAGCAGGCCATAGACCAGAGGCCCCGCCTCCTTGTGCGAGCAGGTGACGCCGAGCGGCTTGTTCAGCATCAGCACGAGGCCGGGCGGTGGATCGAGAGGCTCTCCGTCCACCTGCATCCGCTCTGGCAGGTCACGCGTGACGGCGATGCGCTGATCCGGCTCCTCGATCACGGCGCCGTCGAGCATGACGGCGCCCGCCTCCACGAGCTGCTGCACCTCGCGCCGGGAGCCGTAGCCCATATTGGCGAGCAGCCGGTCGAGCCTGAGGGTGGGAGCCTTGCTCATGCGTGGGCCTCATAGATCTTGTAGAGGCCGGTCTCGGCCTTCAGGGCGATGCGCCGGAACAGCGGCTTCATCACGGCCTCATAGGGAAGATGACGGTTGGCGACGAGCCAGCACGCGCCGCCGGGGCGCAGGGCCTCGGCCGCGCGGCGGATGAAGCTCTGCCCGAGGGCACGGTCCTCCGCGCCGCCGTCGTGGAAGGGCGGGTTCATGACCACGAAGTCGAGTCCGGTCTCGCCCGCGCCGGTGGCGCGGACATCGGCCCAGCACGCCTGCGCACGCGGATCCGCTACGTTGCGCCGTGCCGCCTCGACGGCACGGCGGTCGACGTCGACGAGGGTCAGCGCCTCGACCTCGGGGGACCGGAGAATGGCGCGCGCCAGGACGCCGAGGCCGCAGCCGAGATCCGCGCCGCGGCCTGAGAAGGACGGAAGATGTTCCAGCAGCAGGGCGCTGCCGGGATCGACCCGGTCCCAGCTGAAGATGCCGGGCTGCGTCCAGAGGCCGAGATCCTCCGCAAAACGCATTCCGCCCGCCGCGACCGCCTCGTCGATGCCGGAGAGCTGCGCCGGGCGGGTCACGGTGCAGATCCGATAATGTCTTCGCGCCTCCTCGGCGACCGTGCAGCCGAAGCCCACAAGCTCCTTGCGCAACCGCGATCCGCCCTTGTCCTTCGGGGCAAGCGCCGTCAGCCGGCCTGCGGGCGCGAGCGCCCTCAAACCGAGCGCCAGGGTATAGCGCCGCTCCAGGGTCCCGGGCGGGGCGAGCATCGTGAGGCTCGCAAGCCCACCCTCGGTACATTCTTCCAGCGCCCGGGCACCGGGCTCGAGAGGCGAGAAGGGAACGGCTTTCTCCGGGATGGCCACCAGCTCGGCCGGAGGAGCGCCGTATACGCCATCGGGTTTCGTCTCGTCCAAAGCTACGCCGCCCCTGCTGATCCGCCGGTGCTCCTATAGCGATGACGGCCCGGCGGCGCGACCCTTTTCGTCCTGGGGCTCAGCTCGTCGTCTCGGTGCAGCGGTGCCAGGTCTGGACCGGGCGGTCCGGCCCGAAGCGGATCTGCACGACGGTCTCGCTCAACAGGCGCATGGACACCTCCTGTCCCCCGCCGGGCTCGCTCTCCGGAGCCGTGTAGAGGAAGGAATGGCGCGTATAGGCGCCCTGCATCCGCGTGCCGCCCGGCGTGACGATGGCGGGACCGGCGATGGACAGGTGACGCCCGTCGTCGCTGCACCACTCGCCGTCGATGGCATCCGCAAGGGCTGGGGTCGCGCCGAGACAGGCCGCGAGCGCAGCGGCCGGCCAGAGGATTCGTCCGTATCGCATCATGACGGTCTCCCTCCGCGGGCCTGACATGATCCGCCTCCCCGGCCGGATCCGTCAACCGTAGCGGAGCACCGGCCGGCAGCGCTGCAACCCCCGGCCCGTCAAGACGTTGGCTCCCTGCCGGGCGGATATTCCGTTCCGACGACACATCAGACAGAGGAGTTGCCACATGCGCTATCTGTTCGTCAGTACGATCGCGGCCGTCTTGGCCTTGGGCACCGGAGCCATGGCCCAGACTCCCGTTCCGAACGCCAGCGGCTCGCAAACCACCGCCCCGTCGACCTATGGGGCGACCGCCATGCAGCCCCAGGCCAAGCAAAACATGTCCAAGCAACCGATGAAGAAGCGGCATGCGACGACGCGCAAGCACCGCGCTCCGACGACTACCGGCAGCGTGTACCGTACTCCGGTCCCGAACGCGAGCGGGTCGCAGGTGACGGCCCCTAACACCTATCGGGCCAACGCCTATCAGAACCGCCGTTAGACAAGCTTTGCCCTTCGCCGTCCGGACCGTCCTTGACTGCCCGGACCGGCGGAGCGCCGCACGGCGTGAAGACGATCAGGCGGCGGGCGCGATGCCGAGCCGCTCCTTGACGACGGGACGGTGCTGGACAAGGTCCGCGAGGGTGACCCTGTCGAGTTCCGCCAGAAAGGCATCGAGCGCCCGCGACAGCGCTCCTGTCAGGCGGCAGGCGCCGCTGAGCACGCATTCGGAGGGGCTGTCCCCGAGGCAGCTGACGAGGCGCATGTCGTCTTCGAGCTGGTGAACCACGGTCCCGATCCGGATATCGGCAGGATCCCGGGCGAGCTGGAGCCCCCCTGCCCTGCCCCGGACGCTGCGCACGAGACCGAGACCGACGAGGGTCTGGGCCACTTTCATCAGGTGGTTCTTCGACACCTTGTGCCGCCGGGCAAGCTCCTCGATGGTGACGAGCCTATCATCCAGAACCGCAAGGCTCATCAGCATGCGAAGGGCATAGTCGGTATGCGCTGTCAGCTTCATGGGATCCTCAAAGAGGTATTTACAATACCTGTTTTAGCCCATAGATAAAAGACGCTCCGGAAAGCCATTCTCACACGCATTTATGACCTCCCGATCCATTCCCCTCGTCGAACCTAAGGCCGAGATCACCGAGGACCTGATCCGTGAGCTGGTGAACCGCTTCTACGGCCGTGTCCTGGAGGACGGGACGCTGGGGCCGATCTTCCGGAAGGCTCTGGAGGCGCGCTGGGACGAGCACCTGGACATCATGGTGGACTTCTGGTCCTCCGTCAGCCTGGGCACTGGGCGCTATGGGGGCAAACCCCATGTGGCCCATCGCGGCCTCGGGCTGATCGAGGATCATTTCCATCTCTGGCTGGCCCTGTTCGAGTCCACGGCCCGGGAGGTCTGCCCCGCCGACGCGGCGGCTTTCTTCATCGATCGAGCGCACCGGATTGCCGACAGCCTTCAGATCGGCCTCAATATCGGCCCCAAGGCCCTGCGCCTGCCGAACGCACCTTTCGGTGCGTAAGCCTTTACACGGCCTGGCCGGCGCACCAGCCCGAAGACCAAGCCCATTGGAAATTGTAGCCGCCGAGCCAGCCGGTCACGTCCACGACCTCCCCGATGAAGAACAGGCCCGGCACGGTCTTTGCCTCCATGGTCCGGGAATCCAGCGCACGGGTGTCGATGCCGCCTAGCGTCACCTCCGCGGTGCGATAGCCCTCCGAGCCCGCAGGCTTGAAGCGCCAGCGGTTCACGGCCTCGTCGATGCGGCGCAGGACCTTGTCGGAAAGATCCGCGAGATTCCCGCTCACCCGTTCGGTCTCGGCGACCAACTGCGCCAGGCGCTTCGGCAGGAATTGCGAAAGCGCCGTCTGTAGGGCCTGGCGCCCGTTCTGCGCCCTGGCGGCGCGCAGCTCCTCGAACAGATCGGTCCCGGGCAGCATCGCGACCACGATCTCGTCGCCCTCCCGCCAATAGGACGAGATCTGCAGGACGGCGGGTCCGCTCAGGCCCCGATGGGTGAACAGCATCGCCTCTGGGAACCGCGTCTTGCCGCAGGAGACGACCGCATCCACCGACACGCCCGCAAGCGGCTTCAGGCGATCAAGCAAGTTCGGCTCCAGGGTCAGCGGCACAAGGGCCGGACGGGTCTCGGTGACCGGGATGTCGAACTGCCGCGCGAGATCGTAGCCGAAGCCGGTCGCGCCCATCTTGGGGATGGACTTGCCGCCCGAGGCAACCACCAGGGAACGGCAGCGCACCGTTCCGTCGCCAAGCCGCAGGCGAAAACCCTCCTCGTCCCGCACCGTCTCGTCGACAATCGCTCCGAGCCGGAGGACCGCGCCGGACCGCTTCATCTCACTCAACAGAAGATCGACGATCTGGCGCGAGGAGCCGTCGCAGAAGAGCTGGCCCAAGGTCTTCTCGTGATAGGCGATGCCGTAGCGCTCCACGAGGGCGATGAAGTCGTGCTGTGTGTAGCGCCTGAGGGCCGAGATGCAGAAGTTCGGATTCTGCGAGAGGTAGTTCCGCGGCGCGGCGTTGAGATTGGTGAAGTTGCAGCGCCCGCCGCCCGAAATGCGGATCTTCTCGCCCGGCGCGTCCGCCCGGTCGAGAACCAGCACGGAGCGCCCGCGCCTGCCCGCCTCGGCGGCGCACATCATGCCCGCCGCGCCGGCGCCGATCACCACCACATCGAACCGCTCCACGACCCGCCGCTCTCCGTCAAGACGGCGTTCCGCCCATGGCCGACGCCCGTTTCAGGCGCCGTTGGTACGCGATGGATGCTCCCCGGCGCAAGCGCCCGGCGCATCAGGAGCCGGGCAGCGCATAGGCGATGATCGAATCCCCGGCCTTGGTGCCGAGCGAACCGTGGCCGCCCGCCACCACCACCAGGAACTGGCGCCCACTCTTGGGCGAGAGATAGGTCATCGGGGTCGCCTGCCCGCCCGCGGGCAGGCGGTCCTGCCAGAGCTGGCGGCCCGACGCGACGTCATAGGCGCGCACGTAATAATCCAGGGTCGAGGTCAGGAACGCGACGCCGCCGGCCGTCATGATCGGCCCGCCGAGGCTCGGCACGCCCATCTTGAAGGGCAGCGGCAGGGGCGAGGAATCCCGCACAGTGCCGTTCTTACGCTTCCAGGCCACCTCACCGGTGCGCAGGTTCAGGCCCGCCACATAGCCCCAGGGCGGCGCCTGGCAGGGAAGACCGAGGGGTGAGAGCAGCGCGTGCAGGTCCACCGCGAAGGGCGCGCCGAAATTCGGGTTGACGCTGCCGGTCTCCTGGCTGCCCTGGATGTCGGAGCCGCTCGAAGGCTCCTGCGGACTTTGCTTCGGCGCCTCCTCGCGCGGGACGAGGCGCGACACGAAGGCCATGTAGCTCGGATTCGCGAAGGCGATCTGGCGCACGGGATCGACCGCGATCCCGCCCCAGTCGATGACGCCGAAATTACCCGGATAGACGAGGGATCCCTGTGTCGAGGGCGGTGTGAACATGCCCTCGTAGCGCAGCTGCCGGAACTGGATGCGGCAGGCGAGCTGGTCGAACAGGGTGGCGCCCCACATGTCCCGCTCGAGCAGGGGCTCGTCCGGCGCCAGCGAGACGGACGAGAAGGGCTGGGTCGGCGAGGTCCGGTCGCCCGCCGCCGCGCCCTGCGGCACGGGCTTCTCGTCCACGGGGAAGATCGGCTGCCCGTTGCGCCGGTCCAGAATGTAGATCCCGCCCTGCTTGGTCGGCGCGACGAGGGCCGGAATCGTCTCGCCGTTGCGCGTGAGGTCGACAAGGCTCGGCTGCGCGCCGATATCCATGTCCCACAGGTCGTGATGAACCGTCTGGTAGACCCAGCGCACTTTGCCGGTGGCGATGTCGAGGGCCAGGATGGAGCTCGAGAAGCGCTCCATGTTCTCGGTCCGGTGCCCGCCCCACTGGTCGGGCGTCGCGTTGCCCATGGGCAGGTAGATCATGCCGAGCGCCTCGTCCGCGCTGGAGACGCTCCAGCTGTTGGGCGAGTTGTGCGTATAGGTCTCGCCGGGCCCGATGGGCTCGGTGCTGTCGGGACGGCCAGGATCCATGTTCCAGACGAGACGCCCCGTATTGATATCGTAGGCACGGATTACGCCCGAGGGCTCGGTGGTCGAGACGTTGTCGCTCACATTGCCCGCCACGATGACGAGGTTCTTCGTCACGACGGGTGGCGAGGTCGAGTAATAGAAGCCGGGCTGCAGGTCGGGCATACCGGTCCACAAATCCACGTGCCCGTCCTTGCCAAAGCTCGGGCAGGTCTTGCCGGTCGCGGCATCGAGCGCGATCAGCCGTGCATCGGCGGTGGGCAGGAGGATGCGCTGCGGACATTCCCCGTTCGGCGGCGGGTTGTCGGGCGTCGACGCATGATAGGCCACGCCGCGGCAGGTGAGATGCTGCAGGCCCTTCGACTGGTTGATCTTGGGATCGTAGCGCCAGCGCTCCTGCCCGGTTTCCGCATCGAGCGCGATGGCGAAATCGTGCGGCGTGCAGAGATAGAGTGTGTCGCCCACCTTCAGGGGCGTGACCTCGTAGGTGGTCTCCTGCGGATCCTCGGGACCGCGGATGTCGCCCGTATGATAGGTCCAGGCGATCTTCAGGTTCTTCACGTTGTCACGCGTGATCTTGGCGAGCGGCGAGTAGCGGCTGCCGAAATTCGAGCGGCCCCAGGCGTGCCAGTCTCCGTCGGGAACACCGGCATAATTCGGTTGCGCCGCCGCCACGGCGTCGGCCGGAAGCGCGCCATCCAGATCGTGGTGGTCCGTGAAGAGCGCCGCGATGCCGACCACGGCGGCGATCGCCAGGGCGCCGGCCAGCGGCAGGCCCGCGGCGCGCCAGGGATGCGGATCGTCCGCCCGCGCCAGGGGGCGCGCGATCCAGGGCAGCAGCAGGACGAGGCCGACAATGAACACCACATCGCCCCGCGGCGCGAGCTGCCACCAGTCGAGCCCGATCTCCCAGACCGCCCAGGCCAGGGTGCCGAGCACGAAGGCCGCATAAAGCCAGAGCGCCTCCCGCCTGCGGATGATGAGGAGGATGCCCGTGGCGATGAAGACCAGCCCCGCGACGATGTAGTACCAGGACCCGCCCAGGCTCGCGAGCCAGATGCCTCCGGCGAGTAGGGCCAGACCCGGGACTATGAGGCAGATCCCGACGATCCAGAGGATCAGGGGCGTGCGACCTGTTGACGGCATCCGGGAACTCCCGCGTGAGGGAATGCCCGGTCAACGCCGCCACGGCGGAAGTGTTTCCTGTCCGGCCCGACGTGGGGCGCAGGCCCTCAGGCGCGGGCCTGCGCCGCCATGGCCGGAGACGGCGCCCGCGGCCGGGCCTTCGTCCGGGACGCGACCCCGTCGACCGCCTGGATGACGGCGTCGGGGGCGAGATGCTGGATCATATGGCCGAGTCCGGGCAGCGCCATGTAGACACTGTTGGGCAAATCCTCCTGAAGACGCTCCGACTGGCGCCCCGAATAGACGATCTCGTCCGCATCACCGGCCACGATGACGGTCGGAACCGCGATTTCGGGATAGCGGCTCTGCATCTCCATGGCGGCCGGGATCAGGAGTGCCGTGTCCTCGGCGACGGCGCGCAGGTGGGAGGGCCGCAGCACCAGAGATTTCGGGAAGCGCTCCTCGAAGCGCCTCGGGACCGGAGCGGGCGCGAAAATTTTGCGGATGATCCTCGGAAACAGGGCCTTGGCGGCGAGCGGCTCCACCGTATGCCGCATCAGATCGCCAAAAATGGGGATCGCGGGCGGCGAGAAGAGCACCACGTCCGCCCGGGCGGTCGGATAGTAATAGCCGGACAGCAGCACGAGGCCGCGTACCAGGGCAGGCGCCTCCAGCGCCAGGCTCAGGGCGATCAGCGTGCCCCAGGAATGGCCGAGGACCAGCGCGTCCCGGACGCCCATTTGATGCAGAGCCTTGGCGAACAGGCGCGCATAGGCGCGTGGCGTCCACAGGCGGCGCGGCCGCGTGCTGTAGCCGAAGCCGGGCCGATCGAACACGATGACCCGGTAATCCTTGGCCAGGCGGTCGACGATGCCGCTGATCAGGAAGTCCTGGATGAGGGACCCGTTGCCGTGCAGGAGCACGAGCGGCTCGCCCCTGCCCCGCTCGATATAATGGAGGCGCACGCCGTCCACGGTCATGAAGCGGCCGATGGGCGGATGCTCGCGCTCCGCGTCGGCCGCCTGCTTGGACGTATAGAGGGCTGCGGCTCCCATGACGGCTGCACCGCCGATCAGGGCCGGCGTCAGCCAAGCGGATTTCGTGCCGGTCTCCCGCCGCGCCGGCGCGAACGCGGCACGGCCCTTCCCCGTGTGAAGCCTGTTGTGCATAAGACGTCTCCCTGGTCACAGGGAACGAACGCGCAATGTTCCGCGAGGTTGCTGCCGCGCCGCGTCGGATCCGGTGGCCAGCCTGCGGGCTGGGCTCACGGCCCCTGCACGCTCGTCCAGATCTGCTCCAGGAGGTCGGGATCCAGCACCCGCCCCGAGGCGGTGAGCACATAGGCATTCTTGCCGGGCGGCGGCTCGGCCGTCATGGCCCAGTGCAGCGCCTCGCGTAAGGAATCGAAGCGCTCCGCATGGTTCCAGTCGATCCGGCCGCCGTCGAGATGGGCCCCCGCCCGCTCGAACGCGACCGAAGCGTGCGAGTCCAAGTCTTCCTTGGTGACCATGGCGGGATCCTCCGTTGCGCCCCGGCCTGTCAACGGAGGGAAGCGCAGCGGCGTTCCACCGCTCCATGATCCTGTATTGGCTGCATTCCCGGACGGAAGACCAGCTCCGCCTTCTCGGGGAAGGCTCTAGCCGGGCTTGCCCTTCCGGGCGAAGGGGCGCTTCGGCTTGCCTTTGCCTTCCCGCTTCGGCGGGCCCCTGCCCTCGCCCTTGTCTTTTCTCTTGCCTTCGCCCTTAGGCCCACCCTTGGGCCCTGCCTTGAACCCGCCCTTCTTCGGCGGCGCCTTCTCGGCCCTCCCGTCATGGTCGCCTCGCCCGCCCGGCGCCTCCGCCGGCTCGATGCGGATGTCCTCGTCGTTCGTCTTGCGCACGGCGGCGGCGAATTTCGGCGCGATCGACTGGGCGATCTCGAACTTGGTTTCCCGGTCGAAGATGCGGATCGAGCCGATCTCCTTCTTGGTCACGTGGCCCAGGCGGCAGATGATGGGCAAAAGCCAGCGCGGGTCGGCGTTGTTGCGGCGGCCGACGCTCATGCGGAACCAGACCATGTCCTGGCCGCCGCCATAATCGGCACGGCCTTCGCGGGTCCTCCGGGTGTCGCGCTCCTTCTCGCGGGTATGCTTGTCGGGCCGCTCGCGCGGGCCTCGGTCGGTCCCTGGATCGAACACCTCCTCCGGAGCAGGCAGGCGGGCGCGGAGCACACGCGCGAAGGCGGCCGCGATCTCCTCGGCCGAGAGCCGGGACAGGAGCGCTTGCGCAGTCGCGAGATCGTCTTCCGTCGTCTCCTCGGTCAGGGACGGATCCTGCATGATGCGCTCGCGGTCCCGGCGACGGATCTCGTCGGCCGCAGGCGGGCCACCCCATGTCGCATCCAGGCCGGCATCGTCGAGCAGGCGCTCGGCCTTGCGGCGGCGGGTATAGGGCACCAGGAGGACGCACACGCCCTTCCGGCCCGCCCGTCCCGTGCGGCCGCTGCGGTGGAGCAGGGTTTCGGGGTCGTTCGGCAGATCGGCATGGATCACGAGCCCGAGATCCGGCAGGTCGATGCCGCGGGCCGCCACGTCAGTGGCGACGCAGACCCGCGCCCGGCCGTCGCGCAGGGCCTGGAGCGCGTGGTTGCGCTCGTTCTGCGTCAGCTCACCCGACAGGGCGACGGCCGAGAAGCCGCGCTCCACCAGGCTCGCATGGAGATGGCGCACGGTCTCGCGGGTGTGGCAGAACACCATGGCGCCTCGCGCCTCGAAGAAGCGCAGCACGTTCACGACCGCGAGCTCGACCTCGTTGGGCGCGATGCGCACCGCCTGATAGTCGATGTCCCCGTGGGGCTGGTTCTCGACCAGCGTGTCGACGCGCAGCGCATCGCGCTGGTAGCGCCGCGCCAGGGCCGCGATGTTGCGCGGAAGGGTGGCTGAGAAGAGCAGCGTGCGCCGCTCCTGCGGCGTCGCGTCGAGGATGAATTCCAGATCCTCCCGGAAGCCAAGATCGAGCATCTCGTCTGCCTCGTCCAGCACCACGGCGCGCATCTGCGACGGGTCGAGGCGCCCGCGCTCCAGATGGTCGCGCAGGCGCCCCGGCGTGCCCACCACGATGTGGCATCCGTCAGCGAGGGCCCTCTGCTCCCGGCGGACATCCATGCCGCCGACGCAGGATGCGACCCGCGCGCCCGTCGGCCCGTAGAGCCAGATCAGCTCCCGATGAACCTGGAGCGCCAGCTCGCGGGTCGGCGCCACGATGAGCGCGAGCGGTTCCGCGGGCGGCCCGAAGCGCTCCGCGTCCCCCAAGAGCGTCCCGGCGAGGGCGAGCCCGTAGGCGACGGTCTTGCCGGAGCCTGTCTGGGCCGAGACGAGCAGGTCGCGCCCGTCCGCCTCCGGCTGGAGCACGGCGGCCTGGACGGGCGTGGGTTCACTGTAGCCTTTCTCGGCGAGGGCGCGTTCGAGGCTCGGATTGGTCTTGGGAAAGGGCATGGATTCGCGGCGTGGGCCGCCCCCTAGGGAGGGTTTGGAATATGGCGGCTCGAAGGTGGACGACGCTTACGCGTCGTCCTGGTCGTCCATCTCGTCGACGGCCACGAGGAACATCACGTCGATCCCCTCCTCGTCGTCGTCCTCGTCGGAAGCCTCCACGTCCTCCTCGTCCCAATCCTCCTCGTCCTCCGCGATGGCGTCGTCGAAGGCCTCGATCTCATCGTCGGAGGCGCGGCGCACCGTGAAGGCCGCGTTGCCGTCCCAGAGGGGGTTGCCCTCGCTCGTGAAGGATTTGAGGTCTTCCCGGAAGTCCTCGCTCATGAAGAGCTCGCGGGCCTGCTCCTCTTCGGCATTGGTGATGGCGATCGCCTTGCCGGCGATTTCAAGGGTGAACATGGGCATATCCTTCTCGGGGTGGAGGCGGGGTTCACGGCATCAACGCCGATACCGGCCGTTCCGGTCAATTGTTGCAGTCCGTCGGCAGAGCTCGACGGTTCTTTATAGGGCGCAGACTGCTCTGAACAGGGCGGGAGCCGCGATTTCGGGCACGACAGCATGGAAGTTTAATGATACATTATATCATATAAAATAAGAATCGGCTTTGACCGAAACCGGAGCGAAAGGCGGGCCCATGTCCAATACACAATTGTCCAACGACCAGATCTTCGAGTGGGAAGGGATTACCCAGCCGTCTTACTGGGGTGGCCAGATTATTGCGCCCAATGGCCAAGCCGCCATGTCCCAGATCGTCGCCACCGGTGCCAATACAGTCACGATCATCCCCAATTTCTTTCAGACGGATAAATTCAGCAACGCGACGGGGTTGAGGCTCGGCGATCCGGCCAATCCCTGGGACAACGAGAGCGATACGTTCGAACAGGTCCAGCAATCGATTCTCCAGGCCAAAGCGCAGGGCCTCAAGGTCGTGCTCAAACCGCATCTCGAAACCGAGAATCGCGTTTGGCGTGCCGAACTCGCTCCGAGCGATCCCAAGGCATGGTTCGACAGCTACAAGGCCACGATGGTCGAGTATGCCAAGGCGGCGCAGGCAGCAGGCGCGGACATGATCTGCGTCGGCACCGAAATGAACAGCATGATCGATCCGACCAAGGTCTGCAGCGACGGCAAGGCCTATACCCAGAAATGGGCCGAGATCATCGATGCCGTGCGCGCCGTCTATTCGGGCAAGGTCACCTACGCGGCCACCTATGACACGGTCATGAAGGTCGGATTCTGGGACAAGGTCGATTTCATCGGCGTCGACGCCTACATTCCCTCTTCGACCGTGAACGATCCGACGGTCGACCAAATCGTCGATGCCTGGGTGAAGCCGCATTTCAATCCCTGGATCCGGGATACCTTGCATGGCGGAAAATCGGTCGTCGACTACTACAAGGCGCTCTCGGAGCAATACGGCAAGCAGGTGATCTTCACCGAGGTCGGCTACAAGAGCATGGACGGCGCGAACAAGGATCCTGGCGTTTTCGGCGGCAGCGGAACATACGACCCCCAGGAGCAGGTCGACGCTTATACGGCGCTTTACAAGGTCATGGAGAATTACGGCGGCCAATGGCTCGGCGGCGCCTTCCTGTGGAGCTACTACTCCTTCGCAAACCCGATGGATCCTCAAAGCGAAGGGGGGGCAGAAGTCCCGTGGACCGATTACACGACGCAGCACAAGCCCGCCAATGATGTCGTCACCTACCATTATTCCAGCCCCGCCCACGAAACGGGCCTCACTTGGACCGGCACGGCCGCCGCGGACAAGCTCGATGGCGGCTATCACAACGACACGCTTGTAGGCGCGGGCGGGAACGACAGCCTGTGGGGTGGCGCCGGCGCCGACAGCCTCACCGGAAGCGCCGGCGACGACCGCCTCGATGGCGGCACCGGCACCGACACGGCGGTGTTTTCGGGCGCCAAGGCGTCGTATGCGCTCGTGAAGAACACCGATGGCTCCATCACGGTCACGGGTCACGACGGCACCGACACCCTGCTTCAGGTCGAGTTCGCCAGGTTCGACGATGCCACCCTCGACCTGGCCACCGTCACGCCGCCTTCTCCTCCGCCGTCCGACGGAGGCTCTTCGGGTGGCGGCTCCTCCGGTGGGTCCTCCGGCGGGGGGGGCGCCTCCGGCGGTTCGTCGGGCGGCAGTCCTGCTCCCACCGGCCCGGTGGCGCTGACCCTGATCGGCACCTCGCGGGCCGAGCGGCTCACCGGCGGAGAGGGGGACGACACGCTCTCCGGTCTGGCCCGCAACGACGTGCTCAAGGGCTTGGCCGGAAACGACCGCCTCGACGGCGGCACCGGCAC